>FTHE01000023.1_pt1 | contig 27983 bp, 7 predicted proteins | sample 1640881 | NCBI WGS metagenome assembly FTHE01 (sample SAMEA3914788, study PRJEB12502) | metagenome | biome: forest; material: soil | place: Canada | collected 2011-07-03 | depth 0.1 m
TCCGGACAGAGCCTCTGCTGTCTGGCTCGAACGTGCCTCTGGTGATGCTTCCCAATGTTGAAGATCTGAATCTGGTCAGTTGGGCGGCCTCGCAGAAGGCCTATCTGCAGCAATTATTGCTGCTCCATGGGGGGCTGCTGTTTCGCAACTTTCGGATCTCCGGGCCTGCGCAATTTCAGGAATTTATTGCTGCCTGCTCTGGGGAAGCGTTGGAGTACATGGAGCAAACTTCCCCGCGCCATAAAGTACATGGCAATATCTACACATCAACCGAATATCCGCCATCTCATCGAATTTTTTTGCATAATGAAAACTCTTACTCCGCAACCTGGCCCTTGAAAATAATGTTTTTCTGCGTAACGGCGCCGGCGGATGGCGGCGAAACTCCAATTGCGGACGTGCGTCGCGTTTATGCCCGCATTCCGGAAGGTATACGCAGACGCTTTGCTCAGGATGGCTGGATGCTGGTGAGGAATTTTGGCACCGGCTACGGTGTGTCATGGGAAACTGCATTTCAGACCAAAGACCGCGATGAAATAACCCGTTATTGCCGTGAGCGCGAGATCGAATGTGAATGGCGATCCAATGAACGTCTGCGTATTCGCCAGCGTCGCCCAGCCATTGCTAAGCATCCTGCAACAGGAGAACTGGTGTGGTTTAATCACGCGACTTTCTTCCACATCTCCACTCTTGATCAGGAAATGCGAAGCGCTTTGCTGAACGAATTTTCTGAAGAAGATCTGCCTTACAACACCTATTACAGCGATGGCAGTCCGATTGAACCAGAAATTCTGGAAACTCTTCGCAATGCATATGAGGCAGAAACGATCAAATTTCCCTGGCAGGAGCACGATCTGCTCCTGCTGGACAACATGCTTGTGGCCCACGGACGTTCATCGTTCAGTGGCCCCCGCAAAATACTGGTCGGCATGACAGAACCATATTCCCAACCCGTGGAGATGAGCGCGTGAGTTCCCAACCAGCTTTTCAGGTTGCTGAAGGTTTTCGGCTTTCACCGCAGCAGCGGCGTCTCTGGCGTCTTTGCGAGAGCCATTCAGAACAAGCATTTGGAACGCAATGTGTGGTAACGATTACCGGAGCACTTGACGCCGGACATCTTTCCCACGCTGTGACCAAGGTGACCGCACGATATGAAATTCTGCGCACCAGCTTCGGGTTTCTAGCAGACACTTCGGTTCCAGTACAAATTGTTGATGGTGTCGCCTCACGCCTGGAGTCCACCATTGAGCTACGCGGTATGGACCCGCAACGGCAAGAATCGGAAGTACAGCTCATCCTGGAAAAACAGTGGGGCCGGTTGCGGAATTTGGCCACATCCCCTGCCATTTCATTTGCGTTAATTAGATTGGCTGATGCGCGACAGCTATTCATTGTTACTGCCTCCGCTTTATGTGCTGACCTGCCTGCTTTGTTTAATATCGTGCGAGAAATACAAGCGGTGTATTCAGACCGAAGCATGGGTGATAGCGAAGTCCTGCAATATGCCGACCTTTCTGAATGGCAGAACCAGTTGCTTGAGCATCCCACTGATCAGAACCATGTGCCTTACTGGAAGTCAGAAGATCTTGCCAGTCCGTGCCCTCGGTTGCCATTTGAACTGCGCAAGCAAGCAATTTCGAACCGCAAGGTGTATGAAACTATTGAGCTAACAGTCTCAAAGGAAACATGGGCAGCAATTGCCTCATTGACACATAGACTGAAAGTGTCGACACAGTCGGTCTTGTTGGCCGCATGGCAACATTTGCTAAAGAGCCTAAGCAGCACAGATACATTCCTGATTGGCGCGGGGCTAGATGGGCGCGTGCAGGATGAATTGCAGACCGCAATAGGGGTCTTTGCGAAGTATTTGCCGTTGAACCTCAGGTGCAATGCCCGGGTATGCGACTTGATCCAACAGACACATATGACTCTGGAAATTGCACGCCATGATCAATTGCAATTTGATTGGTCTGCCGGAATTTCCGGGGCCTCTGATCAAGACCTTCTATATTCGGTGATTTTCGCCAGCAGAGAGCTACCGCTTCTTGAGATGACAGATTCTCTCACCTGGGAGTTTAGAAGTATTTTTGAGCATCTGGAACCTTTTGAATTGTCCTTGAACGCAGTCACAACAACCGCAAGGCTGCAGCTCCAGTTTTCATGGGACACCGCAATTTATGCGCGAGCTGATGTTGGGCTGCTGGCAAGATCCTATACTGCTTTACTTCAAGAGATGGCGGAGCACGCTGATGGCTTGGCGGACGAATTGACTGTCAAGGGAATCAGCGATGCCATGTACATGCCGTCTATACAGGTCCCAGAGGCAATCTGGCCGGCGCTGGATGAATTGATTGCCGCGCAAGTTATGCGAGTGCCGCAAGAGCCTGCGGTTATCTGTGAAGATCAACGCATTACTTATGCGGAACTAGATCGGCATTCTTCTGCTCTGGCGGCCATGCTGGAACAGGCTGGCGCGGGTCCGGATAAGGTGGTTGCCCTTGTGGCGGAGCGCTCCATTCACTTTGTTGTGGGAATGTTGGCGATAGTAAAAGCAGGTGCAGCATGGCTCCCCATTGAGCCAGACCTGCCACAAGAACGTGCCGACTACATGATGAAGCAATCGCAAGCAATTGCCGTGTTGACACAGCAAACTCTGCCCAAGCAAATTGCATACGGTGAGCTTCCCATCATCTTTCTGGATGATCCGAACATTGTTGAAGTGGCCAAGACAAGCTGCGTTCGCAGGCAGTTCCCCCGGAACAGGCTGGCATATGTGATTTTTACCTCCGGTTCCACTGGACGTCCCAAAGGCGTCAGCATTGAGCATCGGCAGGTTGCTTCTTATGTTCATGCTCTTCTGGAGCGAGTGCATCCGCAAACTAGTTCTGATTTTGCCGTGGTTTCAACTGTGGCCGCCGATCTTGGTCATACATCCATATTTGCGGCCTTGAGCTGTGGTGGTTGCCTGCACATGATCCCCGCGCGATGCACAGTGGATTTAGAGGCATTGGCCCAGTACTTTCTCACCCATCCCGTCCATTTTGTAAAAATTGTGCCTGCCCACCTGGAGGCTCTCTGTCGATCACTCCCAGATTCCGCACAGCTTCCCTGGCGGCAATTGCTAGTGGGTGGTGAGCTCCTAACCCCGAACGTGGTGGAGTTGGTGAAACGATTTGCTCCGGAGTGCGAAGTCTTTAATCACTATGGACCCACTGAAACGACAGTCGGTGTTTTTTGCGGCATGGCCGCTCCCGGTCTGGAACGTTTTGCGGGTTCAAGTATTCCAATCGGTCGCCCATTCGCTGGTGTCGCTGCATACTTGCTGAATAGCAATATGCAGCCTGTACCTGTTTGGGCTCCGGGTGAACTTTATATTGGTGGAAGCTCTGTGGGCCGTGGTTATGTCGGTGAAGGTGCCCTGACTGCCGACCGGTTTCTGCCAGACCCATTTCATCCCGTTCCGGGATCACGCATGTATCGCACCGGCGATATGGTGCGCTACCGCAGTGACGGTTTGGTGGAGTTCCTTGGGCGGCGGGATGGACAGATAAAAATCCGGGGCTACAGGGTTGAGGTTGGAGAGATTGAAGCTGTTCTGAGCCACTATCCGAATGTTCGCAATGCAGCAGTGGTGGTCCACGAGGACAAATTAACCGGGAAGTATCTGCAGGCTTTCGTGGCAATTGGTGCTGCCAAGATCACCGCGGAAGAGTTGCGCCATTATTTAGATAAAGCACTGCCGCACTATATGGTTCCGGCTGGTATTTTTTGCGTTGATCATTTGAAACTGACGGCGAATGGGAAAGTAGATCGTCAGTCCCTGCCCGCCAAAATGGAATCATCATCCCCAGCTACATTGGGTGAACCCAGAAATGATGTGGAAGAGAGCCTGGTTGCCGTATTTCGCAAGGTTCTGGGGGTGGAGCGGGTCAGCGTGAATGACAATTACTTTTCTCTTGGGGGAGACTCCCTGCGCGTAATTCAGGTTGTGCATGAGGCGCGGCGTTATGGCATTACTATTGGCGCTGCAGATGTGCTTCGCCACCAGACAGTCAGAAAACTTTCATATGCGCTGCAGGAGAGGATGCTTTCAGGCCTGTTTCCAAATGGTATTCCGACCCTTCCTTTACCTTCGCCAGAAATGCTTCAAAGATTGCCTGCTGATGTTGCCGATGCCTATCCACTTTCCGGGATACAGACTTTTATCATTGAAAAGTATCGGCAGGACCACCAACGCAAAGGCGTATATCACGTGCAGGAATCCATTCATGTGAGTGATGTGGGGCTATCGATGAAAGGTCTGGAAGCAGCATTCCGACTGGTTATAGAGCGCCACCCAGCCTTGCGGACTGTGGTTGACCTTGCATCTTTGCCGCCTATGCAATGGGTGCGTCACAATCTCCAATGGAAATTGCATGTGGAAGATATCTCACACCTGAGCGTCGTTGAGCAAGAGGTCCATATTACAGAAGCATTGACCGCCGACCGGGGAAGACCTTTCGACCTGTCAGACCGTGAATCACCGCTTTTCCGCGCCTCCGTCTTCCTGCGGTCTTCAAATGACTTTAATTGGGTCTTCTCCTGCCACCACGCCATTATTGACGGTTGGGGGCATCGCGTCCTCCTCAATCAATTTGTGCAGACATATCTGGCGATCAAAGCAGGGCAGAAAGCCGAACTAGGCAAGCCGGACTGTGCTTGTCATGAGTTTGTTGCCTATCAGGAAGCTGTGCGGAAATCTGAGAAAGCCGCAGAGTTTTGGAAGCAATACTTAAATGATATCGACACTCCTTCGCTGCTCCATACTGGTCATGTCGAGCCAGTAAGCCCAGAAGAAGCTAGAGTTGTCCATGCCCTCGAACCATCAGTTGTTGAAGGGCTTTCGCAGGCTGCGCGTGCCCTGGCGGTTTCTATGCAGGCCCTGATTCTGAGTGCATGGTTTGAAAGTCTCCGCAATTTGGCTGGCAGGGAACTGGTTACAACCGGCGTAATTACGAATGGGCGCTCAGAACATTTAAGCGATCCGCTTTCAGCCATCGGGCTCTTTTGGAACATAGTGCCGGTAGTTTCCCGCCGTGCATTGCCGGTGCTGGAACAAGTCAACACCGTTCACAAGGATTTGATTGATATAGAACCGTATTCCGCTTATCCGCTACCGCAAATATCAGCGGATCTTGGCGGAAAAGATCTTTTCTTCTCTTCATTTAGATTCTTGAATTTTTGGAATCTACAGCAATTGCCGGCTGAGTCTGGCCTGCGTTTACTGGACCTACGCGCCTACGACCGTTATTCATTCCCGCTGAACTGCACAGCATCTTTGAATCCCCTTGCAAGTGGCGGGCTGCTGCAGATTGAATACGACCCGGAAGTGTTCATGGCCGGTACAGTACAAGGGTTGCTGGATAACTTTGCCGTGCTTCTTGAGAACGCCGCTAGTTCCATCATTCAAGCCCAGAGTTAATAAGAGCCCGCATATTTTTCATACCTCGTCATGAATTCAGACATGAAGATCATACCGGCCAACGGTCCACGCCTTTATCCGATTGAATTGCAGTACGAACCGCGTGTCATAAGTGGATTTCGCCCTACAGTGGAGGCGCACCTTGGATTGCATTCTGGCGTGCTGCAGCACATTGTCAACGAGCAGAATCGGCATCCTGGGGCCAACTACTGTCTGATTGCCGATTGGCACGCTACCACCATGTGGTTTGGACGCGCCAATATGCAGGAGGCCACGCTCACAACGGCCGCCGCGCTGCTGGCCCTGGGAGTAAATCCCTATAAAACGCTGTTGTGTGCGCAGTCGCACTTAACCGGGCTTGGTGAAATGGCCTGGCTGTTGAGTTGTATGACGCCTGAGTCGCTTTTATTGCGCAATCCGATATCTCATAGTTCGGCGCTGAATAAGAACAATATTGGCACTATTCTGTATCCGGTTTTGATGGCGGCGGACGTGTTGTCACTGCGCGGAACTAAGATCGTGATACCGCGTGACCAGATCGTTAACTGCCGCAAGGTACGCCAGATTGGCCGGGCTGCAAATCACATGATGGGAACGCCGCTGTTTCCAATTCCAGCGGTAGAAGTGCGCGGCGGAATTGTTCCTGGTATTGACGGGAACAGGATGGATTGGGAACGCGGAAATCACATCTCAATGTTTCTCAGCCCCCGTGAACTTCGCTGCAGAATACAGCTAATTCAAACTAACTCTTGCGGCGTCAAGGAGCCAAAGGACCCGGAGACCTGCACGGTGTTCCAGCTTTATTCGCTGGTTGCTCCACCACAACGCGTGCGGGAAATGCATGAACGTTATCTGTTGGGCGCTATTGGATATGAAGATGCGAAAGCGGAGCTGGCAATTGCTATTGCTGAGCGGTATTCCCAGGCAAGAGAGCGTTTTGAAGAATGGAAAAATCGTCCTGACGATTTGCGCGATGTCTTGCGCACGGGAGCGAAAGCTATCTCCATGGAAGTCAAGGCAAGTTTGGCACTCGTAAGGGAAAAGCTGGGATTAGACCTCTAAGGCAGACAAAATATGATTGATCGTAATATTCGCGAATGGCTAAGAAACTGGGACACTGGGGAGTTTCTTAGTGAGCAGAGACGGAACGGCAGATCAGGTCTTTCCCACGCTTTTATTGCCAAGCACGCCGGTGAGCATGAGCGAATTGCCGAGTTGCTGGCGAATTCCGATATATCCACTCAGGACATGAAACCGGCACGAATGCTTGAGGCCATCACCGCCCCGTTGGCGGCGCTCCATGCAGACCCCATTCCTCGTTATTATTCCTATACTGGAGTGAACGTTCTGGATGAATATATTGACGGCGAGCGGCTTGACCTGGATATGCAAAAAAAGCTGTGCGTTGAAGGCATACGCGGCCTCATGCTCGACTTCGCTCGTTTTGAGTCTCAGAGCCTCACCGGAATTGAACGGTGGTCCAGGCAAACACTTGATCTTGACGTAATCAACCAAAGGCTGAAATTGTTGCGTCGGCAATTTGACTCTCTAAATTCTCTCGCAGAGATGTTGGATGTAAATTTCACCGCTCTGGAGGCATCTACGCCTCGAACCTATGCAACGCTGGGCGAGTATTGCAAAGAAGAGCCGTCTTTAAGTGCGATGGTGCAATTCACCTGTATTCCCAGTTCGCTTTCACATGATGAAGTCTTGTTCCTTCGAACAATCGCCGAGGATGAGCTTTGCTTCAAGGCGATCTACATGGCGGTTCGCCAGGCCGGAGAGGCATTGGAACGAGAGTTGTTCGGCGCCGCAGAACTGTTTCTTCATCAGGCCACAGCTTTTGCTTCGATGTTGCATGAATCGTTTCGAGTCCTGCAGTCCATGCCCCCAGACCACTTTATTGATTTCCGTGAAGTGACGGGCCAGGCCAGCGCCGTGCAGTCCTACAACTATCAACGTCTCGATATCGCATTGTTCGGTATCAGTCCTGAAAAAGTGAATGTCTTTCACCGCGTGCCGCATTTGAAGAGCTTACTTCAGTACAGAAGCAGGGATTTTGCATCTTTGCGGTCGTTGCTGGGATCAATGGCGCTGACGCACGAGTTGCAGGAGCGCGTAGTGACTTGTGCCAGGCTGCTGGATAAGCACCTGCTCTCATGGCGGGGGCTGCACTTGAGCTTTGCCTTGCGCTATCTGCCGCCTGAGGCCTTGGGTACCGGTGGCACGGCAGGTCCTTCATATCTGCAAAAATTTTTCCGCCAAAGCCTGTTTACAGATACCGAGCCGGATTTTGGCTTGATTGAAGAAATATTTGGCGGTTCACTGAAGATCGAAGAAATTTTCCGGGCACAATCCGGAACGCGTGTTGCGCCCTCAGAAAATCTATGGGTGGGTCGCGCTGCTACTAGTTGAAGATAGGGGATCCCTTTGAATATTTCACTCACATACGGGAAACGCATGCAAAACATGGGTTGGACCGCGCCCTTTGGAATCGCCGGCATCTCTGGCGTAGAGGATGCCGCTTTGCAGCAGAAGCTCTCCGCAGTTCCAAATCCTGCAAGTGATGTGCGTCCGGAATCCCCTGTGATTCACCGCATTCAAGCCTTTGATGAGTTTTTTGCCGCAAATGGATTCCGCTCGCCTCTTGGGCAGCAGTTTGAGATGGTTCGCCGCAAAGGGCTTCCTTCTGGCAGTGCTCTCGTGCAGGCTCTTTTGCTGGCGGAGATGAGCACCGGGCTGCTCATGGGTGCGCAGGATGCGGATGCAATTCAAGGCGAATTGGTTTATGACCTGGCTTGCACGGGAGAAGCCTTTAGAGGCATGCGTGGCACGGTGCAGTGCCGTGAAGGTGAAATTGTGTTGAGAGATGCTGAAGGCATTATTGCCAGCCTGTTCCAGGGACCAGATCATCGGACGCGCCTGGCAAAGGTGACCAAAAACGTAATTTTCTTTGTGTTTGCCGTACCGGGAATTGACAGGGGGCAAGTCAGCAAAGGGACGGACACGATTGTTGGACTTTTTGAAACAGCCGCTTCATCGATCGCTACACAAACCTATGAGTGCACTACCAAACAGGAAATGGCCCGGTAACTCCATTCGGAGACCAAATGATCAAGACCCTAAACTTTTCTTATAAAGTTGTCCCACGAACGAATGTTTGTGTTCATTCGCTGGTCGATCTGCTGGAATTAAGGGCAGCACATGAAGGCGGTGACGCCGCCTTCACTTTTCTATTGGATGGTGAAAAAACAGAGAAAGCCATTAACTACAGGGAGTTAGATAGCCAGGCCAGAGCCATTGCTGTCCGCATGCTTGAGCTGGCGCAGTCGGGAGACAGAGCATTGTTGCTATATGCTCCAGGAGTGGAGTTTTTGCCGGCCTTCTTTGGATGTTTATACGCTAAGGTTATTGCTGTTCCTGCACACCCGCCTCACCGTAACCGCAATTTGTTGCGACTGTTAGCCATTATTCGCGATGCGCAGCCGAAATTAATTCTCACCACCGCGGGGCTTTTGGTAAAGATTCGCGCCGCCATGGCTGAGTTTGGCGAACTGAGCGGGATTGAAGTGGTGGCAACCGATGAAGTTCCCCATAATTGTGCTCAGGAATATAGCCGCCCGGCCGTGGAACGCGACACCGTGGCTTTCTTTCAATACACTTCCGGGTCCACGAAAACCCCCAAAGGCGTAATGCTCACGCATGAGAACCTGCTTCATAACGCCGCTGCCGTCTATCATGCTGTGGGACAAAGTCCCGATGATTCCTATGTTTCGTGGCTGCCAGTTTTTCACGATATGGGGTTCATGGCCGGTGTTCTACAGCCGCTTTATGTCGGCTCACCTTGCGTGCAGATGTCACCAGCTGCATTTCTTGAAAATCCAGCGCGTTGGTTGAAAGCAATTTCACGCTACAAGGCCACTACCAGTGGAGCACCGAATTTCGCTTATGAGCTGTGCGTGAACAAAATTCCAGAGGCAGAAAAGGTGCAACTGGATCTGAGCACATGGGCTGTGGCATTCAACGGGGCTGAACCAATCCGGGCTGAAACTATTGAACGTTTCACCGCCGCATTTACACCGTACGGATTGCGTAAAAGCGTTCTCTACCCCTGCTATGGATTAGCGGAAGCCACCCTGATGGTTTCCGGTGGGCATAGAACTGCAAATCCGATCACGCGCGGCTTTGAAAAAAAATCTCTTGAAAACCACCAGATCAATCTTTCCAATGAAAGCTTGTCCTCCAACACCTTAGTTGGTTGCGGGGCCAGCCTTCCTGATCAGAAGATTGCCATTGTGGATCCTCAGCGGCTCCGCATTACGAAAGAGATTGGTGAGATATGGGTGAAGGGCCCAAGCGTGGCTCAGGGCTATTGGAATAATCCTGAAGAAACAGCACATACATTTCACGCCTATATTGAAGAAAACGGGGATGGGCCGTACCTGCGCACCGGCGATCTTGGATTCATTCATGAAGGCGAACTTTTTGTTACCGGACGGATCAAAGATCTCCTCATTTTCCGCGGCCGGAATCATTATCCGCAGGACATTGAAATTACGGTGGAACACTGCGATCCAATACTGCATTCTGGCTGTAGCGCTGCCTTTTCGGTGGACTTTAATGGTGAAGAGCGGCTGGTAGTAGTACAGGAAGCTGCAAATCGCAAAGACAATGATTTGAGCATGACGATTCAGCGAATTCGGCAAGCGATTGCAGAAGTACATGAAATTACGCCATGCGCTGTAGTGCTCATCCGCACAAGTACCATTCCTAAAACTTCCAGCGGAAAAATCCAGAGGCGCGCTTGTAAGCAGGACTTTCTCAGTAAACGGCTCAATGTGATCAAGGAGTGGAGTGAGGAGGAGACAGAAGAAGCAGCTTCGCCGCTTGCGCCAATAGAAAATAGGACAGCGTGGCTCATCGCGAAAATTGCGCGCAAATTAGGGGCGGATCCGGCTCATGTGGATATTCATCAACCACTTACCGCGTACGGATTGGATTCACTCACCGCGATCGAGTTGGCGCATGACCTGCAAGCCGAGTTTGGCGTCCACGTAAAATGGGCTGACCTATTCGAAGGACTGACTATTGCAGAAATTTTGAACAGGGTCGAGCCTGCGCAGGAGCCGGCAGTTGCAGAGGACCAAGATATCTACCCGCTATCAAATGGTCAAAAGGCACTCTGGTTTATTCAAAGGATGGTGCCAGGCAGCGCCGCTTACAATATTTGTCGAGCAGTGCGGATTACATCGCCCATCAATGTGACCGCGTTGCACGATTCATTCCAGACACTCGTAAAACGTCATCCCGGGTTGCGAACGGTTTTCTTCGAAGCGGAAAATCAGCCGAAACAACTGGTACAGGCGAGAGGCAAAGTTTTCTTCCAGCATGTGGATGCACGCCGGTGGAATGATTCGGAATTGGCAGACATGCTGCTTGAGGAGAGTCATAGAGCGTTTGATCTGAGCAGCGGGCCGGTTTTCCGGGTGCATCTTGTCAGCCGCTCTGAGAAGGACCATATTCTGCACGTTGCAGTGCACCATATTGTGGCAGATTTCTGGTCGCTTGCAGTGCTGCTTGATGAAGTTGGAAAACTGTATCAAGCATATTCCCGAAACACTGATGCGCAACTTCAGCCGGTCAATCACAGCTATGCAGACTGGGTTCTCTGGCAGCAAAGGCAAATGTCAGGAGCCGAAGGCGAGAGGTTGTGGTCCTACTGGAAACAGGAGCTTTCCGGTGAAATATCGCCACTCAGTCTTCCCGTTGATCGTCCCCGGCCGCGAGTGCAAACTTTTCCCGGCTCTTCATTAACATTTACTCTTAACAAGAAAATAACTCAGAAATTGAAGGAATTTAGCGTTCAGAAACAAGCAACACTTTTTGTGACGCTATTGGGCGGGCTCCACGTATTTCTGCATCGCATTACCGGGCAGAAGCAAATCGTGGTTGGTTCTCCAACAACAGGCAGACCGCGCGTAGAATTCGCAAATGTAGTCGGCTACTTTGTTAACCCATTGCCACTCCGTGCGAGTTTTACTGAGCGCCGGACATTCAGCCACTTCCACGCTGAGTTTCGTAAAACAGTGACCGCGGCTTTTGCCCACGATCTTTATCCGTTTTCTTTGATGGTGGAGAACCTGGGCATTGCGCGGGATTTCAGCTCTTCTCCTGTGTTTCAGACCATGTTTGTCTTCCAGAAGGCACGTGGAAATGACTCGGGGGACTTTGTGAAACTGGCTCTGGCAGAACCAGGAGCACGGATGAAGCTGGGCGAACTTCAGGTGGAATCATTTCCCTTAGAAGAGAAAACAGCTCAGTTTGATCTGACTCTGTCCATGGGTGAGAGCGAAGAAGGTTTATTCGGCAGCTGGCAATACAACAGCGATCTTTTTGAACGGGCTACAGTCGAGCGCTGGGCTGACTGTTTCAATGTATTGCTGGAATCCATTGTTGCAGCTCCCGAAAAGCTGGTGAGTGAGCTGCCCATAATACCAGAGTCGGCCCGCCGCCAATTGCTGGCTGAGTTCAACCAGACAGCATTGAATTATGACCAGCAGGAATGCTTGCATCAGCGCATCGAGCAGCAAGCTGCCATCACTCCGGATAAGACGGCCATAATCTGGAACCAAACCGAGACTAGCTATCGGGACTTAGACATATTGGCAAACGCGATAGCAATCCATCTTCATAATCTGGGATTAAATGCTGGTGATTCTGCAGGCATATGTATGAGACGCTCGCCAACCATGCTGGCCGCTATGCTCGGCGTATGGAAGGCCGGGGCTGCTTATGTGCCGCTCGATCCGCAATACCCTGAGGAACGGTTGAACCTGATGCTGGCTGATGCGGGTGCAAAATTTGTACTTACAGAGGAGGAATTACGTTCGAAAGTTGAAACCTCCTCTGCCACAGTGGTATGCATCGATAAGTCGCAGTTTGCGAAGGACAGACTGGATACGCTGAGAGTAAAAGTGAGCAGCCAGCAGATGGCTTATCTGATTTACACATCTGGCTCCACAGGCGTGCCCAAGGGAGTAATGCTCTCTCATCGAAATGCGTTGTCGTTCGCGACCTGGGCGCAGAAGACCTTCTCCGAGGAAGAGTTCAATGGAATCCTGGCGACCACGTCTATTTGCTTTGATCTTTCCATTTTTGAACTATGGGTCACACTCAGTTGTGGAGGAACCATCATCTTAGCCAACGATATCTTGCAATGGTGGGAAAGTCTGCGGGACGAGCCATCCTCCCAGAATCGGGTGAAAATGGTGAACACAGTGCCTTCAGCTATCGCCCGATTGATACAGCGGGGCCGCTTGCCGCAAAGCATATGCACCGTCAATTTGGCAGGTGAAGCACTCAAGGAATCTCTAGCCACAGAAATTTATGCTGCTGGCAATGTGAAGAACGTAAATAACCTGTATGGTCCTACCGAAACCACGACGTATTCAACCTGGACCACTGTAGTCAAAGATCAGAAGGTCACGATTGGCCGTGGCATAGCAAATACCCAAGTGTACGTGCTCGATGGTGAACTTGAGCTCGTGCCGCAAGGCGTTGTGGGTGAACTGTATATTGCCGGAGCAGGTCTAGCACATGGCTATTGGAAGCATCCGTATTTAACGGCAGAACGTTTTCTGCCTAATCCCTTTGACAGTGTGGGTGGAGGGCGCATGTACCGCACCGGGGACGTAGCGCGGTGGGGGACCCACGGTGAGTTGGAATATATGGGCCGTACGGATCAACAGGTTAAGATACGAGGCTACCGTATTGAACTGGAAGAGATTGCTTCAGCACTGAGTAGCCATTCAGATGTTTATGAGAGCGTGGTTGTGGTCAAGGAACAAGCCGGGGACATGCGGCTCGCTGCGTATGTATCCATGCGTTCTGGTGCTGCAGTGACCAATAGCGTTTTGAAAGAGCACCTGGAGAAACGCCTGCCCCGCTACATGGTGCCTTCCTCCATTACATTATTGGAAAACTTGCCTAAAACGCCTAACGGCAAGATTGACCGAAAAGCACTCCCCGACCCGGACCGAACGGGATACGAAACTCAAAAGCCGCGTGATGAGCGAGAAAAGAAAATAGCAGAAATCTGGCAGGAAGTGCTTGGTCTGGAGCACGTTGGAATAGATGAAAACTTCTTTGCTCTTGGAGGCCATTCGCTGCTGGCGACGCAGATCATAACCCGCGTGGAAAATTGTTTCAACATAACAATCCCTCTGAGCAAACTCTTTGAATCACCCACGGTTACGGCAATGGCCAGAAGCATTGAATCGGGAAGCCCCATGCGTGTTCTTCCTCGAATGAAGCGTATTGCCAGAAATAACGGTGGTCAGCCTATTGTTGTGGAACTTGTCGATACTGTCAGCGAAAGAGCCCGCTAGACCGGTCATTCATTTAAGAACCTCCCAAGAGAAAAACCGTGCAGTCAGACCAAATCAATTTAGTGGAAAAGCACCCCGAGGAACGGGCGCAGGACGAGAACCTTTTTCCTGCGTCTTTTGCGCAGGAGCGGCTATGGTTTCTGGAGAAAATGGAGCCATGCAGCCCACTCTATAACATTGCGGGTGCAGTGCGTCTCAAGGGTGATTTGGATCGAAAGGCGCTGAAGTGGGGGCTGAAAGAGATTGTTCGCCGCCATGAAATATTGCGAACTAGTTTTGTGGAAGTGAATGCCATACTGCACCAAACTATCCACAGCGAAGTGAGATTGCTGTTTGCGGAAAAAGACCTGCGTGGCATTACCAGCAGACCGGAGCTGGAAGAACGTGTTGAAAATGAGCTAAGACAAGAAGCGCGTCGCGGATTTGCACTTGGCGAGGCAGGCTTGCTCCGAGTGCACCTGCTTCAACTGGCAGAGCATGAACACGTGCTAGCCATTGTGATGCACCACATCATTGCCGATGGCTGGTCGATTCGCGTGCTGGTGAATGAGTTAAAGACATTGTATGAAGCTTATCTGGACAGTGTTCCATCACCGCTGCCTGAACTGGATGTCCAGTATGTTGATTACGCAGCATGGCAACAAGAATTGCTTGCCAGCGGGCAAATGAAAGAAGGGCTGGATTACTGGGCGAAACAGCTCAATGGAGCGCCTCCGGTATTGGAACTGCCCACTGATTATCCACGTGGGAGCAGGCCGGGGCATGCTGGAAATACGATTGAGTTTGGCTTAGGGAAAGAGGTGAGCGGCAGACTTGAAAGTTTTGCTCGCCACGAAAGTTTTACGCCGTACATGGTTCTGTTGACTGGTTTCCAGGCATTGCTTTGGCGCTTGACCGAACAAAAGGACATTGTGGTCGGAAGCCCAATGGCCGAACGGCGACAGTCCGAAAGCGAAAGGTTGATAGGCCTTTTCGCCAATCTAGTTGCGCTAAAAACGCGGATCGAGGAAAAAGACAGCCTCCATCTGCTGTTGAAAAAAATAAAAGATATCGCAACTCAGGCACAGGCCTACCAGTACGTGCCGTTTGAAAAGATAGTCGAGATTGTGGAACAAGAACGTGCCTTGTCGCATGCGCCACTTGTCCAGGTGGTATTTGCCTGGCAGGAGGGATTAACCGGGACAGCGTTGCGATTGGGCGATTTGTCAGGCGAGTTGCAACAGATTGATACGGGAACGGCAAAGTTCGAACTCACACTCACCGCGGAAAAGGCGCAGGAAGAGATACGCGGATGGATTGAGTACCGGTCTGGACTCTTCACCCCGGAGTCCATTCATCAATTTGCGCGGCATTTTGCGGCATTCATGGAGATGGCTTTAACCCATCCTTCTATTCCACTGGCAGAACTGGAATTCCTCAGCATTTCCGATAGAAAACAAATTCTCAATTGGGGCCGCGGCTTGAGTCTTCCCATTGCGGAAGATGCCAATGTATTGACGATGTTTTCCTCGCATGTGCAGCGCTCTCCCTACGCGATCGCGGTGGAATGCGCCGGGCAGGCTATTACATACATCGAGCTTGATCGCCGCGCCAATCAACTCACGCGCCATTTCAACAGAATGGGAATGAATCAGGAAGCCCTGGTTGGAATTTGCATGGAGCGCTCTTTAGAGACCGTGGTCATAATGCTGGCCGCACTGAAATGCGGCGGGGCCTATGCTTCGCTTGATTCGTCTTATCCAGCAGACCGTCTGCAGTACATGATTGAAGATGCAAATGTCCAAGTACTCTGCACACATAGTCACTTGCTGGAGAAGTGCAAGAGTGCCAAACATGCCACGGTAATAATGGATCAAGACTGGCCGCTTATCGCCAATGAAGACGCTTCGCCACCGGCGACTCAGCTCCATAGTGAAAATTTGGCTTATGTCATCTATACATCCGGTTCCACCGGGCGTCCCAAGGGAATGCAGATTACACATCGAGGGCTTTGCAACTTGTGCTTGTGGCACCAGCACGCTTTCAATTTGCGGCCAGAGGACCGCACAACGCAGGTTGCAAGCATTGGTTTCGATGCGTCTGTCTGGGAGATTTGGTCTGCCCTCTTCGCCGGGGCGACTCTGTGTTTTGTGCCTGAAGACGTGCGCCTTTCGGCAGAGGCGTTGCGCGATTGGCTCATCAAGGAAAGAATTACGGTTTCATTCTTGCCCACTCCGCTGGCGGAGAAGGTCATCGCTCTCGACTGGCCGGCTCATGTTCCGTTGCGCGCGTTGCTCACCGGCGGTGACAAGTTACGGCACGTTCCCAGCCATTTGCCATACCTGCTCTCGAACAATTATGGTCCAACCGAATGCGCGGTTGTGGCTACGTCCGGCCTTGTGAATCTTGCCATCACACATGACGCGCCGCCAATCGGCAGTGCAATCAGCAATGCGCAAGTCTACGTGCTTGATTCATCCATGCAGCTTGTCCCGAGGGGAGTTGCCGGAGAGTTATACGTGGGAGGGGAAGGGGTGGGCCGTGGATATCTGCGTAAACCCCAACTGACTGCTGAGCGTTTTCTTCCTGATGGTTTTAGTGGCATACCCGGCGCGCGCCTTTATCGGACCGGAGACAGGGCATGCCTCCTTTCGGATGGCCAGGTCAAATTTCTGGGGCGGGCGGATGAGCAGGTGAAACTTCGCGGATACCGCATTGAGCCTGAAGAAATTGCTTCAGTTTTACGGAAGGTAACCGGAGTTCGCGATGCAGTGGTGCTTGTGCGCGGTGGTGAAGAAGAGAGCGGGGAAGCAAGGCTTATCGCATATGTTTTGCTAAACGCCGGCGCCAGTCTGAGCTCTGCCTTGCTAAGGCAGTATGCACAAACGCAGTTGCCAGATTATATGGTTCCGGCAGTTTGCGTTTTTATGAATGAATTTCCGCTCACAGCGAACGGCAAGCTGAACCGTAAAGCATTGCCAATGCCAAAGGCGGTGCAGGATTCTGAAGGTCCAGAGGCATTTACACCCATAGAAGAACTGGTTGCGGGTGTCTGGTCAAGCCTGCTCAAATCTTCAGAGATTCGGCCGAGCAGTAACTTTTTTGATTTGGGAGGGCACTCGCTGCTGGTCGCCCAGGTATTGCTGCGTTTGCACGAGATTTTTGGTTGCGAGATTCCGTTGCGGAGCATCTTTGAATTTCCTCGATTGGCCGATTTCTCTGCTCACCTGGAAGCGCTCATCAGCCAGGCCCGGCCGCGACGCCAACATTCAATCATCCGTGCTGCCCGCGAACGTGGCTCTGTGCTTTCTTCCGCACAGGAGCGTCTCTGGTTTCTCGATCAATTTACTTTGAGCAGTAGCGCTTACAACATTGCGGGAGCGGCGTGGCTTAGGGGAGACCTGGATAAAGAAGCCTTGAAAAAGAGTATTTGTGAGATTGTACGTCGCCATGAAGTGCTGCGTACCAGCTTTGTTGAAGTGAATGGCAAGCCAGCGAATCAGATTCACGACGAAGTCAAATGTCAATTCATTGAAAAAGACCTGCAATCTCTGGGCGATGGAAATATCCGGAAATGTTTGAATCAAGAGCTAAAGCAGGAAGCGCAATGGCGCTTTGCGCTGAACAGCCCAGGGCTGCTGCGCAGCACAGTGTTCCAGTTGGGGGCACAGGAGCACGTTTTGCTGGTTGTAATGCACCATATCATCGCGGATGGCTGGTCTATCGGTGTGCTGATTCGAGAGTTGAAGGAGTTATATCAGGCTTATCGCGAGGGGAATTCCTCCCCATTGGCAGAATTGAAAATCCAGTACCAGGACTATACAGCGTGGCAGCGCGAGTTGCTTGCCAGCGCTGTAATGAAGGAATCACTCGAATACTGGAAAAAGCAGCTGACTGGTGCACCGATGCTTCAGTTGCCAACAGATTTTCCACGCACAGACCGTCCGAACTATGAGGGAGGAATTGTTAGACAGGGATTTGGCGTGGAGCTCAGTGCAAAACTAAAGGAACTCAGCCGGCGTGAAGGTGTAACGCTCTATATGACATTGCTGGCCGCTTTTCAATTGCTGCTTTACCGCTATACGGGACAGACGGACATTGTGGTGGGAACTGACGTTGCCAATCGCAACCAGCTTGGAGTGGAAGAACTGATTGGGTTGTTTGTGAATCAGGTGGTGCTCCGAACAAAGCTTGATGGCAATCCTACATTCCGTAAATTAATTTCCCGCGTGCGCGAGGTAACGCTCTCAGCTTACGCGCATGCGGATGTTCCGTTCGGAAAATTAGTGGAACTGTTACAGCCAAAGCGCGATTTCAGTCGCAATCCGCTATTTCAGGTAATGGTGATTTACCACAACGCGCCTCTGCCTCCGCTGGAATTCTCTGGCCTCAAGTTGGAGCCAATGGAGATAGATATTGAAAGTTCAGTATTTGATTTGAGCGTTGCTTTTCTTGTGGAAAGCAATGGAGAAGTCCATGCTTCACTGCGGCACAGCGCTCTTTTCAAAACAGTCACAGCACAACGCATGCTTCAAGACTTGGTGGCCCTTCTTGAATGCTTGGCACAAAATCCCGGCATGCAAGTTAACAACCTGGAGGTACGCAAAATGGAAGAGATAAAGTCGAACCGCACAGAGGCACGATTCAACCGCCTGATGAACTTGAAGCCCAAGCCAGCGGCCGTTACCTTGACCAACCTTGTGACCAGCGAGAATTTGCTCGCCGGGCAAGTCCTGCCGATCATGTTCCGGCCTGCAGTAGAAGATATTGACCTGTCCGGCTGGGTCGCAGCAAATCGCCCGGAAGTGCTGGAAAAGCTCTCCAAGGCTGGAGCGGCTTTGTTCCGCGGATTCAAGATCGAGTCGCTTCCGCAGTTCCGTGCATTTACGCAGAGTGTTTGTCCTGAGTTGATTGAATATGGCGAGCGCTCCTCACCGCGTACAAAAATTGACGACGGAGTTTATACCTCCACTGATCATCCGGCAGACCAGCCGATTCAGCTTCATAACGAGCAGTCATACACGCTGAACTGGCCGCTGAAAATCTGGTTTTTCTGCATGCAGCCATCGCTTACAGGTGGGTGCACTCCGATTGCGGACAGCAGAAAAATCCTGAAGCGGCTGACGCCGCAAACACTGGAGAAGTTCACTAAAAAACAGATCATGTACATGCGGAATTACGGCGATGGACTGGGATTGCATTGGCCTGAAGTTTTTCAGACCACGGACAAGTCTGCGGTCGAGCAGCACTGCCGCGAAGCCTCCATCGAGTTTGAGTGGAAGGACAACAACCGATTGAGGACGCGGCAGGTGCGTCCTGCGATCAGGACACACCCTTATACAAGAGAACAATCATGGTTTAACCACATGCTCTTTTTTCACATTACGAGCCTGCCACCCAACGTGCGCGAGGCTTTTGTTTCTGGGATTAAGGAGGAGGATTATCCATTCAACACTTACTACGGCGATGGTTCGCCGATTGAACCTTCAGTTCTTGAAGAAGTTCGAGAGGCGTATACACAGGAGACAGTGGCTTTTCCGTGGCAGAAAGGCGACATCCTGATGGTGGACAACATGCTTGTTGCCCACGGACGAGAACCTTTTACGGGGCCGCGCAAAATTATGGTCGCCATGGCCGAGCTTTTTAATGGCCGGGTGGCTGCAGGTGCAGGAATATGAATCCGGCAGGAACAACAGTGCTCAACGGTTTTCCACTCTCTTCGCATCAGAGAAGAGTCTGGTTACGGCAGGATCGCGAGTTTTGTTGCGTCCAGGGTGTCGTCCACATAGAGGGTAATTACGACCATGGATTACTCGAGGCTGCCTTGCGACGGATTGTTGAAAACCATGAAATCCTGCGGACCACATTTCAAACCGTTCCCGGAATGAAGATGCCGCTTCAGGTGGCGTGTGGGGAACCTGTATTTATGTGGAAGGAGTGCCACGTTGGCGGTACCCACTCCCTGAGTGATATGTGCATGCAGGAACAGCAGCGTGAATTTCAACTGAAGAACGGCCCCAGCCTCCGATGCCTTTTTGTTCCTGGGGGCGAAAGATCCTGCGATCTGGTGCTTACACTGTCTGCTTTGTGCGGCGATGCCGGCACCCTGAACACTTTAGTCCGCGAACTGTCGCAACAATACAGCGTTACGAATCCACCACAGCCGGAAACATTGCAGTATGCCCAATTTTCTGAATGGCATCACTCACTGCTGGAGGAGGAAGATGCTTCATCAGCTCGCGAGTATTGGCGTGAAGCCGCAAGAGCAAGCACGCAGCAGGCACTGAGATTTCCTTTTGAACCAAACAGGATAGGGAAGCAGGGAAGAGCCGCTGAAACAGTTCGAGTGGAACTGGAACCTGCAATTGCCTCAAAGGTCAGATCACTGGCCGCAGCAAACGAGACATCGGAACAAACCGTTTTGCTGGCCTGTTGGAACGCATTGTTGCTGCGGTTCACAGGACAAGCTGGGCAGACATGCTGGGTTACGTTGCCTGGCCGTGAACATGAAATGCTTGCGGGTGTGTATGGACCGCTGGCGAACTCTGTTCCAATTCAAGGAGATGCTGAAGCAACTCAGAGTTTTAATCAAATTATCCAGCGAACTCACGATAGGCTCACCAAAGCCACTGAATTCCAGTATTTTTACCGTCCAGAAGTATTTGAAGAGCAACAGAGCCCGGATATTCGGGTTGGTTTTGAGTTCAATGAAAGTTTTGCCGCACATGGCGATAAGGAAATTCGCTTCTCAACCAAAAGTTTTTTCACGCATGCCGATGAGCTTGACCTAAAGCTTTCGATTATTGCCGGGCAAGCTTCTTACTGTTTACAGATGCATTACAGCGCTCGGTTCTCCGCTAAGTTTATCGGAGAGATGTTTGCATGCCTGCAAACCTTTATCAGTAACATGGACGGTGCAGAATCTATAGAAGAGATACCTATTCAATCAAAAAATAACTGGTGGAACATGGTCAGGGATTTGAATCCAGCCCAGACAGATTTTTCCGCAGACAAAACCATTCCTCAGCTATTTGAAGAGCAGGCTGCGCTTACTCCGGGGAGATCAGCCGTTATTGACGAAACCCAGAACCTTTCGTTTGCTGAGCTGAACCAGAAGGCAAATCGCGTGGCCAGACACCTGTTGAGCCTGGGTGTTCAGACCGAAGAATGCGTAGCTATTTGTCTGGAAAGATCAGCTGAGATGTTGGTTGCGATTCTTGGCATACTGAAAGCAGGAGCGGCCTACACTCCACTCGACCCCACCTATCCCATTCAGCGTTTGCATTACATACTGCAGGAAACACGCGCACGTTTTGCCCTCACACAGAAATCTCTTGTTTCCGCGGTTTCGCAGGGTTGCTGGCGTGCAATTTGCCTGGATGACAAGGAAGAAATCCCTCAATCATATGACCAAGCCAGCGACGAGAACCCATGCGTGATCTGCAATCCGGAAAATCTGGCTTACATCCTTTACACCTCTGGCTCTACCGGCAAGCCAAAGGGGGTAATGGTCCAGCACAAATCGGTGATCAATCTTTTAGAGGCCCTTCAGGAAGCAATTTATTCGCGGTATGACGTGCCGTTGCGCGTGAGCATGAATGCTCCAATTGTCTTTGACGCCTCCGTCAAACAGTGGATACAGGTGCTTAAAGGAAGCACAATCTGCGTTGTGCCAGAAAAAGATCGCCTGAATCCAGAAGCCCTGAGTCTCTATATAAAGGATACAAAAATCGATGTGCTGGACTGTACCCCAGCCCAGTTCCGCCTCATGCTGGCTAGCGGCAAGCTGAGTGATACAAGGACTGCACCTAAAGCCGTGCTGATGGGAGGGGAAGCAGTGGATGAAGATACCTGGGCAGTGCTTCACCAAAACCAGCAGACCAGCTATTACAACGTTTACGGCCCTACTGAATGCACTGTGGACGTAACTGTCTGCCGCATGCAAGATTCCGCACAGCCTGCTATTGGGCATACGCTGAAAAATATGCAGGCGTATGTGCTCGATAAACGCCTTCACCCCGTTCCAATGGGAGTAGCCGGCGAACTCTATGTAGGCGGAGTTGGCATTGCCCGCGGTTATTGGGGCAGGCCCGAGTTCACAGCAGATCGTTTTGTTCCCGATCCTTTTAGTGCGATACCTGGAAGCCGCCTGTACCGCACTGGCGATCTGGTGTGCCACCTGGAAGATAGCGGATTAAAGTTTCTCGGCCGAGTTGATGAGCAAGTTAAAGTGCGCGGATATCGAATAGAGCTGGGCGAAATTGTTTCAGTATTGCGTGAAGTTGCAGGCGTACGCGACGCAATTGTTGCCATCAAGGGGCAAGAAAAAGGTGAGGCTCGGCTGATTGCTTACCCGGTTCGCGAAGCGGGAGCGGTTTTGAGCGTCGCAGACCTGAGGCGGCACCTTCATACGCAATTGCCTGATTACATGGTTCCCTCAGGTTTTGTGATCCTTGACCAGATTCCTCTTACCGTGAATGGGAAAGTGGACGTTAAGGCCCTGCCGGATCTGGACCACGAACATTCCGACCTGGCGGCTAATTATGTCGGGCCGCGCAGCGAGACGGAAAATGTAATTACCCAGATTTGGCAGCAGGTGCTGGAAGTAAAAAAACTGGGGATTCATGACAATTTTTTTGATCTGGGAGGCCACTCCCTTCTGATGGTGCAGGTTTACAACAAACTGCGCGAAGCCTTCCATAAAGATGTTCCGATGGTTGAACTGTTCCGTAATCCAACCATTGCCGCACTTTCACGGTATTTCAGTGGAGATGCAGTGGGAATTGTGTCTCTGCAGAAAACGCAGGAACGTGCCAGCCGGCGCGTTGCCGCATCAAGCCGCTCCAACAACTAAAAAATCAAATAGGGATCAATATGAATGACTCAAAAAGCCGCAACGCCTTGCCGGCGATCGCAGTAGTTGGCATGTCCTGTCTCTTCCCCGGAGCACATAATGTGGAAGAGTTCTGGCGAAACCTCCATGATGGCGTGGAATCCATCTCTAAATTCGCGGATGCAGAATTGGAGTTAAATGGAGATGCCGCTTTAGCGCATGACTCGCGATATGTGAAGAGCAAGGCGATTCTCGATGGCGTTGAGCAGTTTGACGCATCATTCTTCGGCTTTACGCCCCGCGAAGCTGAACTGGCCGATCCACAGCAGCGCCTGTTTCTGCAGTGTGCATGGAGTGCGCTGGAAAATGCCGGATATGATACACAAAGGTTTGACGGCTTGATTGGTATTTTTGGCGGCGTGAGCTTTAGCCATTACCTGTTTGCGAACCTGCTTTCGAACCGCGGACTAATCGATTCCAGCGGACTTCTCCAGACCTCCATTCGAAACCGTACCGACCATCTCACCACAAGTGTGGCTTATAAACTGAACTTAAAGGGCCCTGCTGTAACGGTTCAGACAGCTTGCTCTACTTCGCTGGTAGCCGTGCATTTGGCATCGCAAAGCCTGATCAACTATGAATGCGACATGGCGCTTGCCGGTGGCTCTTCTATTTCTCTGCCACAAAAGATTGGTTATATGTATCAGGAAGGAGGCATTCTTTCCCCTGATGGGCATTGCCGTGCCTTTGATGCAAAAGCTCAGGGAACGGTGAGCGGAAATGGCGTTGGTATTGTTGTTTTGAAGCGCCTGGCTGATGCTCTGGCCGACCATGATCATATAGAGGCGGTAATTCTTGGTTCTGCCATCGGCAATGATGGCTTTGACAAAGTTGGTTATACCGCGCCCAGTGTTGAAGGTCAGGCGCAGGTCATCGCAGAAGCGCAACTGGTAGCAGGTGTTGATCCAGAAACTGTTACTTACATTGAAGCCCACGGTACCGGTACTAAAATGGGCGATCCTATTGAAGTTGCTGCTCTCAATCAGGTCTTTAAAGCAAAGACCGGCAAGAAAGGGTTCTGCGCTATTGGGGCACTCAAATCAAATATTGGCCATCTCGATACCGCTGCAGGTGTTGCAGGACTAATTAAGACCGTGCTGAGTTTGAAACACCGTACGCTGCCTCCAAGCTTGCACTTCGATCACCCGAATCCTGAAATTGATTTTGCCAACAGCCCCTTCTTTGTAAACACGCAAGTGAGAAATTGGGAATCCAATGGTCCACTGCGCGCGGGAGTGAGTTCATTTGGTATTGGCGGGACAAATGCGCATGTTGTGTTGGAGGAAGCTCCTGCTACGGAATCGGGTAAAGAGACCAGACCTTATCAGTTGTTGTTTCTTTCCGCCAAAACCAGCACTGCCCTTGAATCAGCCACGGCTAATCTCGCAGCACATCTCGAAAACGAAGCAGAAAAGGGCCTGAAACTTGCCGACGTAGCTTTTACGCTGCAAGTGGGGCGTCGTGAAATGAATCACCGCCGCGCAGTGGTTTGCCGTGACTATGACGATGCCATTCGGGCTTTGCGCACTCTTGATCCTCATCGTGCGACTACGGGGTTCTATGAGACGAAACAGCGTCCTGTGGTCTTCATGTTTCCCGGACAAGGGGCACAATATGTGAATATGGCCAAGGGGCTATATGCGAGTGAACCAACTTTCAAAGCACTAGTGGACGAATGTTCCAGTCTGCTCAAACCGCATTTGGGAATTGATCTTAACGAAGTGCTCTATCCAGATGGAGAGAGTGACATCGCGGCCAGCACGAAACGGCTGACGCAGACCGAATGGACGCAACCTGCTCTGTTTGTCATTGAATATGCGCTGGCCCGTTTATGGATGGAATGGGGCATTAAGCCACAGTCCATGATTGGGCATAGTATCGGCGAATATGTGGCTGCATGTATAGCTGGAGTTTTCTCCTTGGAAGATGCTCTTGCGCTAGTGGCTGCCCGTGGACGTCTTATGCAAAGTCTTCCCTCCGGCGGAATGCTGGTTGTTCCATTGCCTGAGCAGGAAGTTCTGCCCCTATTGAAGAACGGGTTATCTCTGGCAGCGCACAATGGTCCGGCATTCTGCGTGGTCTCTGGTCCTGATGAACTGATACAGCAGTTAGACAGCGAACTCACCGCAAAAACTGTCGCATGCCGCCGTCTCTCGACGTCGCATGCCTTTCATTCAGCCATGATGGATCCTATCCTGGAGCAATTCAAGAGAATTTGCCAGAAGGTACAGTTTTATGCGCCGCAAATTCCGTATCTTTCAAATCTTTTTGGAACCTGGATCACCGAAGATCAAGCCACTAACCCCGATTACTGGGTGCGGCACTTGCGCGAAACCGTTCGCTTTGCCGATGGCATCCGCGAGCTGGTAAAGGATCCTGACCGTGTTCTGCTGGAAGTTGGTCCGGGACGGACACTGGGTACTCTGGCCCGCTGGAATCCATATCGCGCAACGGGGCAAGTTGTGCTCAACTCAGTGCGCCACCCAGATGACTCCTATGATGACGAAGCATTTCTGCTGACTACATTTGGAAAGCTCTGGCTTGCGGGAGTAGTGGCAGATTGGGCAGGCTTTTATAAGCGCGAGGAACGCAAACGCGTTCTGCTGCCCGCTTATCCCTATGAAACTCAGCGGTATTGGATCGAGCCACAAAAACATGTGGACGGCGCAAGCGGGATTCCGAAGCAGCACAAGCGCCCCAATGTTGCCGACTGGTTCTACACACCTTCATGGAAACGCGCACCACTGGCACATGGTCTCCTGAATGCTGATGGTGTAGTACCGTGGCTGATGTTCTGCGACAAATATGGTGTAGGGGCGCGGCTGGCAGATCAATCACGCGCGAAGGGAATTGAAGTCTTTACAGTTGTGGAAGGAGCAGAGTACGGGCGTAACTCATACCAGTTCACCATTCGTCCGCAATCAAGTGAAGATTATCAGTCTGTTTTGAGCGCATTGAAAAATGATGGCAAGTTCCCGGCAAAAATTGTTCATCTATGGAATCTGGTGGACGCCGATGCTGTGGACTCTTTGGACCACAGCTTCTATGGACCGCTTTATCTGGCGCAGGCTATAGGTGCGATAGGAAATACTTCGAATGTAGAGTTGTTGCTCATTTCCAACCACCTCTATGATGTTACCGGCAATAAGGTAATGAATCCGCAGCGAGCGACTTTAATCGGCCCTTGCAGGGTGATTCCGCAGGAATATCCAAACATCACATGCCGCCACATTGATCTTGATCTTGTTCCCAGCCAGACTACAGACACCCAGTTGCTATCTCTTGTGATCCCGGAAGTAGCTTCCAACACGACGGAGAAGATTGTTGCCTATAGAAACGGCCATCGGTGGGCACAGATGTTTGAACCGTTCCGTGTGCAAGCGGTTTCCGAGTCGCTGCCGGTCCGACAGAGTGGCACGTATCTGATCACAGGCGGAGTAGGCGGCATTGGGTTGGTGATTGCCGAGCAATTGGCCGAGAATGCTCAGGCCAAGCTACTCCTGGTCGGAAGATCGGAATTTCCAGAGCGTGAAAAATGGGAAGAGTGGCTGGAAGTTCATGATGTTACAGATCCGGTCAGCGGAAAGATCCGAAAGCTTCAGAGTCTGGAAAACCTGGGTGCCGAGGTCATGGTGCTCAGCGCCGATGTGAGCAATGAGCAGCAAATGCGTGTTGCTATTACCTCCGCGCAAAAGCGGTTCGGTGCTATCCATGGCGTGGTACATACAGCAGGTGTTGCTGGTGGTGGAATTATTCAATTAAAGACCGCCGAGATGGCCGACAGAGTTCTGGCTCCTAAGGTGAAAGGCACACTGATACTGGCTTCAATCTTCCGCGATGCTCCTCTTGATTTCTTTGTGGCTTGCTCTTCGCGCAGTTCCATTCTGGGTGGCTTTGGCCAGGTGGACTACTGTGCAGCCAATGCCTTTCTTGATGTTTTTGCTCATTACAGCCATTCAACCGGCATAACACCCATGATCTCGGTTGACTGGGATGCATGGCAAGACGTTGGCATGCTAGTGAATAAGGCAGCTGAGGCTGGAATTGGCGCGAGCGAAAGCCCGAAGCAACAGACTGGGCATCCGCTGTTGGGTATGGTGAGTGTGGAATCTCCCGAAAAGGAAGTCTTCACCAATACTTTCAGTCCTCTGACACATTGGGTGCTCGATGAGCATCGCATTGTGGGTAACGCAGTAATTCCCGGTGTGGCTTACCTGGAAATGGCGCGCGCAGCCACTGAGAAATTCTCTGGCGGGCAGACCGTTGAGATCCGCGACGCTTTCTTCCTGGCTCCGCTCGGACTTCGGGATGATGAACAACGCGACGTGAAAATCGTCGTTGAAAAAGATGGAAAAGGCTATGCCTTTCGAGTTATCAGCAGACCGACAGAAGAAGCCGGCGGACAGGACTGGCAAGAGTATGCAACCGGCAAAGTCGCATTTGTGTCTCCTGCGCCGTTAAAAAAGCATGACATACAAGCCATTGTCGAGCGCTGCAATCTCAGGCACGTTGTGCTCACTGACGATAGTAAACGCGACGAAGATCTGGGCCCGCGCTGGCAAGCGCTCAAACGAGCTTATGTTGGAGAAAACGAGTTGCTCTCCTATTTGGAATTGCCCGAACAGTTTTCTCCTGAACTCGAAAAACTGAAACTTCACCCTTCCTTGCTGGATCGCGCTACTGGCACAGGCAAAGAGTTTCTGATACGCGAAGGCGTGTATTTGCCGATGGGGTATCGCCGTCTGAGAATGGAACGGCCATTGGAACGAAAAATATATGTCCACATTCGTTTTCGCGCGAATGAAGATACGAAGCGGCAGACTATCACGTTTGACATCGTATTCATGAATGAGCATGGAGAGGAGTTGCTGGAGATCGAAGCGTTCTCGCAAAAGCGAATCAACGATATTACCGGCCAGATCAAGGTTTTTGCCAATCGGCAGTATCGCAAGAACGAAGAGAATCAGGCCAGGGCCGCAACAGCGGGCAATAGTGGGCTTGCCAGCGCCTATGCTGAAGAACTCCAGCACGGCATTACTTCTCGTGAAGGAAAGGAAGCCTTTCGCCACATCCTTACCTGGAGACAGCCGCAACTCGTGGTTTCAACCAAAGACCTGCAGGCTTCCATGGCTGAAGCCAAAAATAGCAAGCCCATGGCTTCCATTCTGGAGAAGGCTGCCAATGCAGATCCCTCGCAGCCCAAACATGCTCGTCCGGAACTTGCAACCGCGTATGTGGAAGCAGCCAACGAATTTGAAAAGAA
>FTHE01000018.1_pt1 | contig 25683 bp, 23 predicted proteins | sample 1640881 | NCBI WGS metagenome assembly FTHE01 (sample SAMEA3914788, study PRJEB12502) | metagenome | biome: forest; material: soil | place: Canada | collected 2011-07-03 | depth 0.1 m
AAGCTTTATCCGCGCTCGCGAGTCCGGTGCGTCGCGATCTCTCAATGATGGCGAGGTTGGCGAGTTTCTTGTGGCATTGCAGGCAATGCCATGGAGATCGCTGGAGAGATCTGAATTTCCCTTGGACAATTTGGCAAAACACGGCCCAGAAACTTAATCTTTGAGTGCGTGAAAGACTAAAGACTGCACAAAATGCGCTGAAAGGCTGCGGTTCGGAGCCCCAGCCTACTTATCAGTGGGCGGAAAGTCAGAGGCTTGCCACTGGTATATGAAGGCCAAACCTGGACCGCCACCTTATATCTCTTCCCACCCCTAATTCTTTCAAATGGATGTGGCCTCGGGATCATCATAATTTGCAGGTTTGAGGTAGTTTGCGCTCTCATGCTCAACAAAAACATAGACCGATTCCTTTTTTGAGTTTAAACTGCGTTTTTATTCAGCAGAGATAATAGTCAGCCAGATATGGTTCCCCATAGCCCGCATCTTCAGGTAGAAAGAGTCCTGCCATGAAAGCCTCAAACTCACTCTGGAAGGAATACCTAGCAGACAAAGTTCCTCCTTCCTCCGCTCAGGAGATTGATGTCTTCGAGACGGAAATCACCTTACGCAAGCAAGGCAAGTTGGACGAACGACTCTTTGCCGAGACGCGCCTTCGTCGCGGAGTCTATGGCCAACGCTATGACAACGGTCACAGGCACGATGGGCAGAAGGTTCAAGATGTTGCGTATCCATCCGGAGAGCTGACGAAAGGCCCCATGACGATGTGGGACGCTCCGGGGATGCAACGTATCAAGGTTCCTGGGGGTGGCTTGAATGCGGACCAACTTGAAGTCATGGCAGAACTGGCAGAGGAGTACTCAGACGGAATTGCCCATGTTACAACGCGCCAGGATTTTCAACTTCACTACGTTCACATTGATGACACTCCGAGCATCATGCGCCGTCTTGCCGCAGCCCATATCACAACTCGTGAAGCCTGCGGAAACAGCGTGCGCAATGTCACGGCATGCCCATATGCCGGGGTTTGTCCGGATGAAGCATTTGACGTAACACCGTACTCACGTGCTTTGGCCAGATTTCTTCTTGGCCACCCGGATTGCCAAAATTTTGGCAGGAAGTTTAAGCCTACATTCAGTGGTTGCTCTCAACATGCTTGCGGATTGACCAACATGCATGACTTTGGGGTTGTCGCCACAAAACGTGAGGACAATGGAGTTGAGAAGAGAGGGTTTGCGGTATATGTAGGAGGCGGTCTCGGAGCGGTTCCTTACCAAGCAAAACTACTTGATGCCTTCGTTCCGCCTGAAGAACTGCTACCTCTTGCGCAAGCAATCGCGCGCGTCTTTGCAAAATTGGGTGAAAAGAAAAACCGCAACCGTGCGCGCATCAAATTTCTTATCCAGGATTTGGGAATCGACAAATTCAGGGAACTTATTCGAGAAGAACGCCAAGCCCTACCTCCGGACAGCAGATGGGTCGATTTCGTGAAAGACGCTGAATATTTTGAAGAAGCTCCGTTGCGATCCAGCGGGCCCTTGCCCCCACTCGTCTCAGAGGCATTCGAACGATGGCTGCTCACCAACACACGTCTGCAGAAGCAAAACGGTTATCTGACAGTGTCAATCGCCCTGCCTCTTGGCGACATTACAGCTAATCAGCTGCGGTCCTTGGCAGATATCGTACGGAGGTTTACGCTTGAAACCATTCGTACGACGGTAGAACAGAATTTTGTGATCCGGTGGGTCGCCCAAAGTGATCTACCCGACCTTTACAATGCACTTCGGTCTGCTGGCTTAGCAGAACCCACTGCGGGCACCATCGTAGATATTGTTTCTTGCCCAGGAACCGATACATGCAAGCTGGGTATTTCTTCATCTCGTGGGCTGGCAGGCGAGTTGCGCCAAAGACTTACGGAGATGAGTTTTCAAATGGACGAGGCTGTGCGGAACTTGCATATCAAAGTGAGCGGTTGTTTTAACAGTTGCGGCCAGCACCACGTCGCCGATATTGGCTTCTATGGCGTTAGCCGCAAGATCTCCGGATATGCCGTTCCTCATTTTCAAGTGGTACTGGGCGGCGAATGGCAGAATAACGCCAGCTCTTACGGGCTTCCTGTTGTCGCAGTTCCCTCCAAGAACATTCCTGACGTGGTGTCTCGGCTCACTGCACGGTACGTGGAACAGCGGAACGCCGGCGAGGGCTTTAAGGATTTCGTCAAACGAATCGGAAAGACGGAATTGAAGGCTCTATTGGATGATCTGACGCGGCCTTCGGTTGGTGATCGCTCATATTTCAGCGATTGGGGAGACCCTCGCGAATACAGCCTGGGGGACATGGGCATCGGAGAATGTGCAGGCGAAGTCGTCTCGGCTGTTGAGTTTGATCTGGCTGCCGCCGAGCGCCAATTATTTGAAGCGCAATTGGCGTTCGAAAAGGGCCGCGCTGAAGAGGCGGGAAATACCGCATATCAAGCGATGTTGCGTGCGGCCAAGGCGTTGGTGAGGATTGATCAGCCCAACATACTGGATAACCCCGAGCAGATCGTTTTAGAATTCCGCACGCACTTTTATGATACGAAGCTCTTTTTTGATCCTTTTGCTGGCGGAAAGTTTGCGAATTATCTCTTCGATGCTCACAGCAAAGTGGGTCAGATTTACACACTTGAATCGAGTCGCTATCTGATTGATGAGGCCCAACTTTTTATAGACGCCGCACACAGTTGTTACAATCGGTTTTGCGCCGCCAAAGCTAACTAGAAAATGATTGAATTAGGGGCATACATGATCTTAGGAAGAACAGCGATCATGATGCCCTAAGTGTTGTGCTATCTGCCCTAGGAACTTCAATATTTCGGAACGGTTGCATCAACTCTGTCAGACCATGCGAGAATGCCGCCTGCCAGGTTCTTAGCGTTCGTAAAGCCGGCTTTCCGCAGCTGCATAACTGCCTTAGCACTACGAACACCGGAACGGCAGTGCACCACGATTTCGCGGGTCCGATCCAGTTCTGCCAGCCTTTCACCGACACTATCCAATGGCATTAAAAAGCCATTCAGGTTGCAGATACTATATTCGTGCGGTTCTCGTACATCGAGAATGAACGGACTTTCGCCGGCATCTAACCGCCTCTTTAATTCCTCAACACTTATTTCCGGGACTTCAGTTGTGACTGGGGCTTCTTCTCCCCGCATTCCACAAAATTCTTCATAATCAATAAGTTCATGGATCGTGCGATTGGGGCCGCACATAGGACAATCTGGGTTCTTTTTGAGTTTCATCTCACGAAAGCGCATCGCCAGAACATCCACAAGCAACATTCGACCGATCAATGGTTCCCCAATTCCAACAATAAGTTTGATTGCCTCGCTGGCTTGGAGCAAGCCAACAAGTCCAGGCAGGATGCCAAGTACACCGCCTTCTGCGCACGATGGAACCATGCCTGGCGGAGGCGGCTCAGGATAAACACACCGATAGCACGGGCCTTGCTTTGCGTAAAAAATGCTGGCTTGTCCTTCAAAACGAAAGACCGAGCCATAAACATTTGGTTTGCCAAGGAGAGCACAGGCGTCATTGACCAAAAAGCGGGTTGGAAAATTGTCAGTCCCGTCAATGATGACATCAAAATCATTCAGTATTTGTAGAGCATTACTGCTTGTGAGCCGTGTCTCAAAGGGCTCAACTTTCACAAAGGGATTGATGGCAGCAATCTTCGATGCAGCCGATTGGAGTTTAGGCACTCCAACATCGGTTGTGAAGTGAATAATCTGGCGCTGCAAATTTGTGAAATCCACCACATCAAAATCGACAAGTCCGAGTGTTCCGACGCCGGCCGCGGCCAGATATAGGGCCACAGGAGATCCCAACCCACCAGTACCGACACAAAGAACCCTTGCTTTCTTGAGCTTCAATTGCCCATCTTTGCCGACCTCAGGCATGATCAGGTGCCGGGAGTACCGCAGGATTTCATCGTTACTTAAAGTTGGTGATTTTGGTGACTCAATTCCTGTGGACATGATTTCCCTACCTTTCAAACACTTTTCGTCGTTGGTACTAGTCGTGATAACACTGGTCGAGGTCGACAAATTATTCCGCAATTCTGCCACCGATATTTGTCTCGGAGCGTTCACATAGATCGTAAATAGCCGACGTCGATCGTTTTCAGAAGATATTTGATAGTCCTTGGTGTCAAGCAATTTTCCGAAAAACGCATCAATGTCGGACTTGTTTGCAGCCAGAGTTTCTTTAGAGTTCGGAGCCAGCATTCGATCATTGACGGAGATTTCAAAGTTGTGACCGTCGAAAAGTACCCGATGCGAATGATTGGACTCTTCTTCGAATAACTGGCACATGTTCAGCGCAGCAAGCATTGCTTGCCGGAGGCGATCCTGATTATTTCCTTTGAGCGGGGCTTTGCGGTTGTAACGAATACCTATGCGACCATTAGTGTTATCAATGCTGTAATCTCCCTCATGCCCAATCAAGATCACTCCTGGGCCTGAGGGTACGTGCCTATAGTCAGCGACATCCAGCAATTTTCCCGGAAGAGACTGATTTTGAATCCAGCGATGGAATATGGGCACAATCGACGAAAAATCAATATTCTCTGGTTTTTTGACCAGAAGTTTGACGTTGATGTGTTGAAGTTCCATGCGCTCTCGCTCCGACTGAAAGAAAAAGACGAGTTCATTTTTGTTAGTCGAGTGGAATCTCGAATTCGCGTTATACAACTACCATAAGTGACACGCGTTCTCTTTAACCATTGGCTGACCTGCCTTACATCCAAACGCTTTTTGAAATTCGGGCATATTCTGAACGACGCCATTCGTTCGCAGCCGCGCTGGAGAGTGAGGATCCATCGTGGCACGCATACGCGCAAATTGGGGGGATGTATTGGAACACCAGGCTCTCGCAAAGCCTAGAAAAAAGCGTTGATCGGTGGTATATCCGTCGATTTTTTTAACGGCATCTTGATTTGCCGCTGCCATCAATTGATGCAACGCCATTAGCGAAATCCGAACCCCACCGTTATCGGCAATGTTCTCGCCCAATGTAAGCTTACTGTTGACCGCGACTTCATCAACCACCTTGTAGCTGCCGTACTCGTTAACAAAGCAGTCAGCACGTTTATCGAATTCTTTGGCATCGGTTGGGGACCACCAGTCATGAAGGTCTCCGTTTCCGTCAAACTGGCGTCCCTGATCATCAAAGCCGTGAGTCAACTCATGTCCAATTATCATGCCGATTGCGCCAAAATTCACTGAGTCATCCATGTCGCGATCGAAGAACGGCGGTTGAAGAACCCCGGCTGGAAAAACAATCTCATTAAAATTGCTGTTGTAATAAGCATTGACCGTGGGTGTGCTAAAAATCCATTCATCTTTATCTACAGGCTTATCAATCTTTTGAATGACGCGGTCAACCTCATATTGCATGCTTCTTAAAAAGTTCCCCGCCAGATCTCCCCGAACGATTTCGAGTTTGCTGAGATCATGCCAGGTGTCAGGAAATCCAATCTTGTTGCGAATTGCCGCCAACTTAATCAAGGCCTGCTTCTTGGTGGGAGCGGTCATCCAACTCGAATCGGAAATGTCCTGGCGTAAGGCATTTTCCAGGGCCTGGACCATTTTTAGCATTCGTTGCTTGCCATCAGCCCCAAAAGTTTCATCGACGTATGCTTGTCCCAGGGCATCGCCCAGTGCTGAATCTGTTCCGTCAACACACCGCTTCCAGCGAGCGCGCATTTCTTTTTGTCCGGTAAGCATTTGCCGGAACTTAAAATTTTCCTCGGCAAAAGCGTCCGTGAGCCATTCGGCGGCGGTACTCACTAGATGCCATGTCATATAGGCCTTCCATGAGTCCAAAGGAACGCTTTCGATAACGGGGTTCAAAATCTTGAAATAATCGGGATTCGAGACATTCAGGTCTTTAAACGGCGGCGCTCCAACAGCTGTGAAATATCGATCCCACTGGAAATTAGGGGCAAGCGCTTTTAAATCCGCGACGCTCATCTTATGATCGCGGTTTTTGGGATCACGACGAGCAACACGATCAGCGAATGCTTTGGCCATTTCGGTTTCTACCGCCAACACAGCCTGGGCATTTTTTTCAGCTTGTTCTGGCGTTTGATCAATCAACAAAAATGCCGCTTTTACGCGTTCGACAAACTGCTTTCGCATGGCAATAGCGGCGGAATTATCGTTTATATAAAAGCTTTTATCCGGAAGTGATATGCCGCCTTGATCTACGAACGCAATGGATCGAGTGGATTGATGTGGGTCAGGTCCGGAGGAAAAATTGAAAGGGGAGCCACCTCCATGGCCTTCAAGTCGCCCCATAATGTCAAAAAGTTGGACTTTATCCTTAATGGAACTGATCAACGCTAGATCGGGTTTGAGGGCGTTATATCCGTTACGACTTATCGTCTCCACATCCATGCATGAAGCATAGAAGTCGCCAATTTTTTGCATGACCGGACTACGTTTTGGATCATCCTTGCTGGCCTTTTCGAGGATCTCCACCAAGACGCTCTCATTGTATGCGGAGATTTGTGGAAAACTTCCCCAATAGGGATGATCAGCCGGGATGGGATTGTTCTTGATCCAATTACCACAGGCGTATTGATAAAAATCGACGCAAGGATCAGCCGATTTATCAATGTTCGCTACATCGAATCGAGATATCAGTTGATCAGGATGAGGTTCCGGAGTAGCAACCGGGGCTTTTGGGGAATCCGTTTGCAAGTTAGCCGAGCCACTGGCTGTGTTCTTGTCAGGACTTTGGGATAGAAGTTTGCTCGAAACGAAGATCGACAATACCAACAAAATGAAGAACGGAGTCCTCATGAAATTCCTTTCCTGACCACAAACTGAGAAGAGCAACTGGCGAAATCTCTCGCGCCCTGCCTTCGAACGGCCGGGCTCTGCAGCAGACTTAAGAGGTTTTTTTGCGCAAACTTGAGACTGAAATTTGAATAACAGGCAGGCAATAAATCGCCCCCTGTTGTCCCATCGCTACAGGGGGCTGATGCTGGCGGTTGAAAGGATAGAGAGTTGAGAGATTTTCTCGATGGGCGCCAGCCAAAAACTTGTTTTAAGAAATTATCCGCAAGAAAATAACGGTTACACAACAAGACTTTACCGGAGCCTTGAATAGGTCTGCGCATTTTCTATTAGGCGGACAATTCAAAGGCCGGCGGGCCTCGGTCGGTATGGGAGGATCGTCCGACGCTGATGAAGCGAAGGGCAGAAATTAGATGATTAAGATGCGCGGCAAGTACAGGATCTACGGTCACCGTTGATGCGGAAGCCGATTGCTTGGCCGAGTTTGACATCAAACATTCCGGCGGACACTTCCCGTCATCAACGTTGTTGACTGAAAAGCTGGGCTGGCCTGAACTGCGATTCGCTAACTGCGCGTGCATTTGTGCCATCATTTGGTCGCAACGATGTCCTTTTAATTTCAGCAAAGGACAGTCATCGGATTGCATCCTTGCCGCCATCAAGAAGGGCTGACCCATCGTGGCAAACAATGCGCAAAGCACCGAAATGGACAACACGCGTCGCATCTAGCTAAGGACTCTACTATTCTTAATTTGGGAAATCAAGTGATCTCTTAAAAACCTGGGCATAGGCATATATCTGTTCCCATATCCTTCCAGGCGGTTTTTGTATCGATATTGACCCTACTTGGTAGCATTCCGGCAGCAGGAACATGCTTTATCTTTCTTCTTTTGAGTGGTTTGGGACTCGAAACCATATTGTTTCATCAACTCCAAAATCTCTGGCCGTTGAATAAAGTCCAGAAAACACCTCGCCTGCTCCTTTTTAGATGATGCCTTCAAAATGATAGCTCCCTGATCTAATGGGGGATAGGAGTCTAAGGGAATTACAAAATACTTACCCCGCGGGCCGATCATAGGTGAGATTGCAGTAGATAATGCCAGAATGCCGGCCTCTGCGTTACCAGACGCGACAAAATGCGCTGCTTGAGAGATGTTTTCCCCGAAGATAAGCTTGTCGGCAATCTTCTCGTAAATACCGGCTGACTTGAAAGCAGCGACAGCCGCGCGTCCGTAAGGGGCATGCGCAGGATTGGCAATGGCAATCTTCTTAATCCTGGGATCGAGGAGGATTTTGAGCCCCTGGTTCGGGTCTATAGGCACTTCATTAGGTATCCACAAAACAATCTTGCCCCGAGCATATTGATACATCGTACCGGGTTCGCCAAATCCCTGTGCTTCGAGTTTCTGCGGATAGTCTAAATCCGCTGAAAAAAACAGATCAAATGGCGCCCCATTTTGTATTTGAGCATAAAAGTTTCCAGAGGACCCGAATGATACTCTTAGCGAGTTGCCGGTCTCTTTTTCAAATTTATCCGCAATTTCCTTGAACACAAACTGCAGATCTGAGGCTGCGGCAACGCCCAATTCCTGTGAGCTAGCGACTGCCGAGACGAAAATCACAAACAGGCTCAGCCTGACGATGAGATTTCTCAATTTCATAGAGTGGTTTGAAGTGAACCTTTCCAGATTCCAAGAGTTTTACCACGACCATTACGACAACTACTACGCATTTATAAAGATTTAGTTCGAGTCGTGACGCCTTAGAGCTGTCTGGGGGCCATAACACGCATTTCATTTCTGCGTTATGCTCTTTGCAATCCTTCTTGAGGCGGATATTCTATTTAAAGCTACTCTGGGAGTTTGAGATGCAAACATTTTGGAATGATTTGCGTTACGGATTTAGGCTTATGGGAAGAGAGCCTGTATTTAGCGCTCTTGCCATTCTCGCGCTGGCATTGGGTATAGGTGCAAACGCCGCCATCTTTTCGATGGTCAATGGTATCTTGCTTCGTCCTCTACCTTATTACCATGCCGATAAGCTATATGTAATACGCGAAATTGTTCCCAAAATGGGAAAAGGTAGCGGTTCGTGGCCTGCCAATCTTACGAATTTTGATATGTGGCAGCATCAAACTCACTCGTTTGATGACATGGCTGCGCTGGAGCCTTTCGCGGCAAATCTTACTTCCACCTCTGATGCAAGGGAAATTGACGGAGCCAGCGTGTCCGCCAATCTCTTTAGTCTCCTTGGTACTTCAACGGAATATGGAAGAACATTCCGATCCGATGAAGAACAGCCAGGCCGCGATCATGTTGTCATATTGACCAATTCGTTCTGGAAAGACCAGTACCATGGTGATCCGTCAATTATTGGCAAAAATGTAACGCTCAATGCCACGCCTTATGAAGTAGTGGGTATCTTACCTGCCGCATTTCGCTTTCCCAAAGGGGATCAACTTGGGGAACGGGTCCAATTAGGCCCTAGAATCGAGTTTTTTAAACCCTTGGGGGTTACGCCGAGCCAATTCCATCTATTGGGCTCATTTAAATTCGGTGTTATCGCACGTTTGAAAAACGGCGTTAGCCCAGCGCAAGCCGTTGCGGATCTGAATGTAGTCCAGGCCCAGATCGGCGCCCAGGCAGGCGCTATGATGGGCGAGCCTATCGAGTTGCGCAGCCAGCTGTTACCTCTCGAGGCCCAGGTCATTGGATCCTCGCGCCGTGGTCTCATTTTCTTACTTGCTTCGGTTGCAGGCGTCTTATTGGTGGTTTGCATCAACCTCGCCAGTTTGTTGTTAGCGCGGGCATCCAAGCGGTTACGAGAAGCGGCCATCCGCAAGGCCTTAGGTGCTTCCAGGGCTCAACTTATAAGCCAAATGCTTTTGGAGGCATTGCCACTCGCTCTGGTTGGCGGAGCATTGGGCGTAGGGTGGGCGTATTTTGCATTGCGTTGGCTCATTCATGCCGCTCCAATTGATTTGCCTCGTCTGGACGAAGTTCATATTGACCTGCGAGTCTGCGGTTTTGCATTTCTACTCTCGGTACTCACAAGTATTTTGTTCGGTCTGCTACCGGCGCTACGCACTGCAAATACAGACCCCAATCACCTGATTAAATCCGGTGGCAGCACGAGTTCTGTTGATCGTTCCTCTTTGCTTCTTCGTAACTGTCTGATTGGGCTCGAGGTTGGGTTGACTGCGCTACTCCTTATCGTTGCAGGCACCTTGAGTACAAGCATGATCCGCATACTTAAAGTCGATAAGGGATTTGACGTGGACGGCGTATTGACTCTGGATGTGGCACTCCCACCTCAACGTTATTCCAAACCGACAGAACGAGTCGTCTTTTATGACCAGGTCCAGAGAAACGTCAGCGTGCTTCCAGGCGTACATAACTCTGGATGGATCAGTAAGTTACCGCTCGAAGGCCAATCTTTTATCATGCCCGTAAATGTCCCGAATCTGGTCGAGAAGGAAACGGAGAATTTCATGGCGAATTACCGCTATGCAACTCCGGATTATTTCAAATCGATGGGAGTTTCTTTGCTAAAGGGCCGATTCTTTGATGAAAGTGATCGCCAGAAAAACCTAAATGTTGCGCTGATTTCCAACTCAGTTGCGCAGCATATGTGGCCAAAAGAAAACCCAATTGGCAGACAGTTTCATCCTGGACCAGAAAGCGCTCCTCTTGCGGAGGTAGTTGGGGTAGTGGCCGACGTGAAAACGCTAGGACTCGATCAACCAGCAGTCCCAATGGTGTATGTCCCAACTTGGGAAATGGAGGTAGGAAGTCGGTCTTCACTGGTGATTCGCGCTCCAATCAGCCGATTATCTGCTCTTTCAACAGAGGCGCGAGGCGAAATTCGTAAAATCGATCCCGACGTTCCGGTTGTACAAATTCGCTCCATGGACCAAATAGTGGTTGATTCCGTGGCAGGTAGAAAGTTTCAAATGTTACTGGCTCATCTCTTTTCTGGCTTTTCGTTGTTTTTGGCTGCTTTGGGCATCTACAGCGTAGTGTCCTATTCGGTCGAGCAGAGAAAATATGAGCTTGGAATCCGTCTGGCGTTGGGTGCGCCAGCGGCAAATATTCGCCGGCTAGTCATTCGTCAGGGTATGATTCCGGTCGGCTTAGGGCTGATCGGGGGTGTAGTGGCGGGAATTGTTGTAGGGAAAGCGGCAAGCAGTCTCTTTTTTGAGATTCATTCAGCAGATCCCCTCATCATTGCCGCTGTAGTCCTGGTGGTGGCGGCCATCGGCGTTCTCGCATGCTATATACCAGCGAGCCGAACGGCTCAAGTTAACCCGCTAATTGCTTTGCGAATGCAATAGTTAGCTCAGAACGTTTATAAAGTTTCACCCTGCTATGCGCAGGGCACGCTCTTGCCAGCTTCCATGAATTCCACGTTCTGGCTTTTACGTAACCCGTGTAGGTGCCAAGCGTAGGGTCTTCAAGTAGTCGGTCTGATAGCTTCCCTTGGCGGATGCGATGGCATAGGCCTATCAGCAAAAAATCCATAAAATATTTTCCGTTTTTGGGAATTATGCGTTGTTTTAATGATCTTAGTCGATAAATTGCCAATTATTTGCTCATAGCTGTGTTCCGTTTATAGAAATCACACAGATTGGGAATAGCTTGGGACAGATTGCTCCCCTGGAACAGTCGGCACTAAATCTAAGAATTCAATAAATCCCTTTTGACAATAGATAGATTGCAGCTAATAATTGGTTCCTGAAAGGAGACTTCTATATGGAACTGAGAGTTGAATCTTTTGAAATCGAAACTCTTGAGCCTCGTCTAGAAATGCAGGTTGTGGTTACCGCACAAACTGCATGCGTTGCTTGCACCCAGTCCGCTGCAGCAGCCCTGACGGCTTGCGTTAACTAGTAAGCAGTAAAAACCGGGGCGCGGATTCTGTTGTTACTTGGAAGCCGCGCCCCTTCACGAGTGCTCGAGGCAAGAAGTTAGATGAATACATATTTACCAACTCTTGGGGATTTGCCGCGTCTAAGAAATGACGTCCAGATAAGTCCTTTTCAGCAGAATGCCAGTTCTACCCCAAAGTTTTTAGTTCAAGCCAACGCCTCAAGCTTCGTGGTCAACAGCGAAATGCGCGACTTCCTCGAAGTCTTAGCTGGTCATCCAACCAATTTCGCCGAGTTTTCAGAAAAGCTCGGTAATCGAACGGGCAAAACCGTTACTGTGGAAACGCTCCGTGCTGTTCTTGGCCGCCTTTCTCCGGCGTTATTTCAAGGACAGGGTGAGTACAAAATTAAGACGCCCTTCATATTCAATTTCCAACTGGTGCCGCCCGGATTTCTTCGCCAAATTACTGCCAGACTGACGTGGCTCTTTTCATTGCCCATAGCTATTCTCGGCATCTTGGCATTCGTGTTCATGGAGTATCAGATTTTCCATATCAGCGACTACCGCATGGTTCCCGGACAGACATATTGGATTCGGTTTGCCATTGTTTATTCAGGTGTTGCACTTGGTGGCTTGCTTCATGAAATCGGGCATTTGACAGCCTGCGCTCGTCATAAATCGGAACATGGCGGTATTGGACTTGGCCTCTATCTGATATTCCCCGCCTTTTATGCTGATGTGACCAAAGCATGGTGTCTTCCCAAGAAAGCGAGAGTTGCAGTCGATCTCGGCGGGCTTTACTTTCAGTCGCTTTTTCTGATTGCCGTGGGTGCGATGGCTTTAAAGACGCATAACATGGTTTTTTTCCAACTGAACTTTTTTAGCCTAGTCATCATGGTATTCACCTTGAATCCGGCGTTGAAGTTTGATGGCTATTGGTTGCTGGTGGACGCGTCTGGAATTCACAATCTTTACCCGCGCATGTCAGAAATGATCAGAGGGCTTTTTTCCAAAAAGGTCGCTTCCGAAAAGGAAGCAGATGTAACCGATGAAGCGAGGGCCTTCGTAGGGCTGTATGCGGTATTGGTCGTTATATTTTCCGTACTCCTTGTCGCTCTTGTTGGGTTCTCCAGTTATCGCGTTGCTCGGGAATATCCGGCAAAATTTTCCACTGCGATTCATGCGCTTTCTCAGGCGATTGCCGTCGGTAATGTTAAAGACGTTTTCAAAACCATCGGATCGCTTCTAGTCGACAGCTTCTGGTTCGTAATCGTTGCCACATTTATTTTCGACTTCACAAGAAAGACCGTAAGACTGAGCGCAAAGGCTTAGGAATAATCGCAGGTTACCCAAAGGAAAATGAATGTCTATTTCAATGCTTGGGAATTCAGAGAAAGCCCAACACTCCAAAGTTCCTGATCTTACTCCAGCAGAACTCGAACGTTATTCTCGTCAATTGCGGCTGGAAGGATTTGATGGTGAAACAGCACAACGCCGCCTAAAGTCCTCGTCAGTGGTTGTTTCCCGGTCCGGTGGCGTAGGTGGGACGGTAGCGATGCTTTTGGCTCGCGCTGGAATCGGAAGACTTATTTTGGCTCACGGCGGCCGGGTCACCCGCGAAGTTTTGAATCGCATGCACCTGGCGATGACTTCAGACCTTGATCGCCCTTATACCGAGGTTTTTGTCGAAAAATTGAGAGACATTAACCCGTTTGTAGAGCTGGTTTCTGTGCCCGAAAACATCAATTCGGACAACGCTGCCGGGATTATCTCGCAAGGAGATTTGGTCGCTGACGGAGCGCCCCTCTTCGAAGAGCGTTACGCAATGAATTTCGAAGCAACGAAACAGAATAAACCTTTGGTCAGCGGAGCAATGTATGACCTGGAAGGCTATGTCACTACGATCATTCCCGGAGAAACGCCTTGCCTGAGTTGTATCTACCCGAGCAGGCCTGACTACTGGACGAATATTGAAGTGTTTCCGGCGATTGCTTCAATTTCCACGCTTGTGGGTGCAGTAATGGCGATGGAAGTAATCAAGCTCTTATCGGGAATGCAAGGTGAAACGCTCAAAGGACGTTTATGGCGCTTTGATCTTAGATCAAATACTGCCCGGCACTTCAAGGTTAATCGAAAAGCTGATTGCCCTGTGTGCGGCGAGTCTGCTAGAAGCACAGTGGCCTGAACACCGAATACCGATTCTTCCAAGGAAATGTGAGGACAGCAATGGCTACCGTTTATGTTCCAACCGTCATGCGCAAATGTGTTGGCGGACGCTCATCACTTGATATCAGCGGACAGACTGTGAAGGAGGTGCTCGACAAGGTCTATGCGAGCTATCCCGCACTCGCCGCGGAAGTTCTGGACAAGGACGGCAAGATTAAACCTTTCGTGGCGGTCTTTGTTAACAGTACTTCTCTAAATGAGATCGCCCCCGATGCTCTGATGAGGGCAGACGACGAAGTGCACCTGATACCGGCTATTGCCGGTGGTTCTAACTGAGCAGCATTCCAAGAGAGCCTTTGCGATGAAAAAAATCACAATTTTGCTTGCGATACTATGCAGTGTTTTCGTGGGGGTGAGCATAGCTGTCACCTTTTATATCCTCAATGGCGGCCGTAGCGGCTCGAGTGCTCAAGCCGGTGCTGGAGCAAGCCATAACATGCCTCCCGGAATGTCCCATGAGGAACATCAAAAGCTGATGGCCGCAGAAGCAGCAAAACAACCGGGCGGCGCGCAAGCTGGCGGTGATCAGCCAATGGATCACACGATGCCGCCTGGAATGTCGCACGAAGAACATCAAAAAATGATGGCCGAGCAAGCCGCAAAATCACAGGCAAGTGCACAGAGTACGCCACCGGCGATGGATCATAGCATGCCTCCGGGAATGTCCCATGAGGAACATCAGAAAATGATGGCGGAGGCAGCAAAAAAGCAAGGCGGCAACACGAAAGACAGTACGCCAGCCGACATGGGACACAATATGCCGGCCGGAATGTCCCATGAAGAACATCAGAAAATGATGGCGGAAGCAGCAAAAAAGCAAGGTGGCAGCACGAAAGACAGTATGCCAGCCGACATGGGGCATAATATGCCGGCCGGAATGTCGCATGAAGAACATCAAAAAATGATGGCGGAAGCGGCTAAACAACATGCCGGCAACCAGGGGACACCGGCGGCCGAACAACCAATGGATCACTCCAATATGACATCTGACATGGGACATAATATGCCAGATGGAATGTCGCACGAAGATCACATGAAGATGATGATGGCTGCTCAAACCCACAATCATCCAGGACAGCAAGATTCTTCGGATCCGCGTCCGGAATTTCGTGCGATTAAATCGTTGACCGCTGACGAAATCCAGGCGTTTGAAGAGGGCACCGGTCATGGAATGGCCAAAGCGGCAGAGCAAAACCATTATCCGGGACCGCGACATTTGCTGGACCTAGCTAAGGAGTTAAAACTTTCGGCGGATCAAATCCAACAGATCGAAAAAATTAAAGCTTCGATGAGTGCAGCCGCCATTCCCATGGGGAAGCAGTTGATCGAGAATGAGCGCAAGCTAAATCGATTGTTTGCAGAAAAGAAAATCGACAAGTCTCAGCTGGATGCGTTGGTGGCAGAAAGCGCGACAATCCAGGGTAAGTTGCGGCTTATCCATTTGAGCGCCCATTTAGAGGCCCGCAAACTGCTCACTAGCGAGCAAATCGATAAATATGATGAGTTGCGCGGTTATAAGGGCACAATAAAAACCAATGCATCTGCGCATCCCGAACATTCGATGCAATAGCGGCTTTTTCAGATTGAAACTTTAGATCAGCTCGATAATCGTTCTTAGGCGCGAATTCTGACCATAAGCATTCAGCCTGACAGGTAAGTTGCCAAAATGCAGATAGTTCCTATCCGATCTGATGTTCGCGTCGCGAGTGATGTCCCGGCCCTGGTAACTTCCGCTTCGGTGCATCCGGGTGCCTTACGCGTTCAGATTCAAAAACAGTTGGGTGCTTCGAATACGTCTTTCGAGTTAGATGTCAATTTTTCAGCGGCACCAGGATTCACAATACTGTTCGGCATTTCAGGAGCTGGTAAAACAACTCTCTTGGATTGCATTGCCGGCCTTTCGGCGCCCGATCAGGGACATATCGTAATAGGAGAACGGGTACTCTTTGATGCAGCGTCAGGTGTGAACTTGCCTGCATCAAAACGTGGCGTTGGCTTCGTATTTCAGGATCTCGGCCTGTTTCCTCACATGACCGTAGAGGAAAACGTGCAGTACGGCATTGTCGATTTTCCCAAAGAGGAACGTAAGCGCCGTACTGATGCCATTTTGGAAGCATTTCATATTGCGTCTTACGCAAAACGCTTCCCACTACAACTTTCCGGCGGCGAGAGACAAAGGGTCGCATTAGCGCGAGCTCTTGTTATGGAGCCTTGTGTTCTTCTGCTGGATGAACCATTGTCCGCTCTTGACGCTTCCATTAAAGCTACAATTATGGACGATCTATGCGCTTGGAACAGATCGCACGGCATCCCCATATTGTATGTGACGCACAGCCGGGCTGAGGTCCTGGCGCTTGGGGAATCCATTATTGTTCTCAAAGGCGGCAAAATTATAGCGGAAGGTGCCCCAAATGACGTATTGCAGTCTCCACGCCATGAAGGACTTGCACATCTCGCGGGCTTTGAAAACGTCTTCGACGCCCATATCGTCGACTCGGATGAGACTCTAGGCACAATGCGCTGCCAGCTTGGCCAAACGAAGATTTGCCTGGAGACGCCCCTCGGCTGGTTCGACCCGGGAATGCAGGTGAGAATTGGATTACGTGCCGGCGACATTCTCCTGGCCACTGAGCATCCCAGTTACCTGAGCGCGCGCAATCTCATTGCAGGTACTGTGGTTTCAATTAAGGAATCTGACTACCTGGCGAGAATAGTAGTGGATTGTGGACTGCTTGTTCACGTACATCTGACACTGGGAGCTCGCCGGTCTATGAATTTAGACCTGGGCGCGCCTGTTTGGCTGGTTATTAAAACTCATTCCTGCGCTCTCCTTCGAGGTAGTCTTTCAGCCAATGGATCGGGATCAAGAAAAAGGTGAAGATTACACAACGTGAAGCATGTGCCTTGGAGATTTGCCGCTCTACTTCGCCTCGCCTTGATGCCATTTTGACAAAACTGCCCAGTTTCGATTTAGCGCATAAATCGACGTGAGTACAACAAACGAAAAAATCAAAAGAGCAAAGGCCGTAAGGTTCGCGGCATCCAGATCAAGCGCTTGAACCTTATCATAAATATCAATCGAAATGGTTTGCGTTTTGCCGGGAATGTTGCCCCCGACCATAAGAACCACGCCAAATTCGCCCAAGGTATGGGCAAAACTCAAAACGATTCCTGTGAGAATTCCATTGATCGATAGTGGCAGGATGACCTTCAAAAAGGTTCGCCAGCGAGAAGCTCCTAACACAGAAGATGCCTTGATCAATCGTGGATTGACCGCGGAAAAGGATGCTGCAAATGGCTGGACAGCGAAGGGCAGGCTGTATAAAACGGATCCCGCGACTAGTCCTTGGAAAGTGAACGGCAATGTACTTCCAAAAACAGTTTGATATGCGCGCCCAATCATTGAGTGAGGAGCCGCGATCACGAGAATATAATAGCCAAGAACTGTAGGCGGCAATACGAGAGGAAGGGAAACAATGGCCTCTATTAAAAACTTTCCTCTCCATTTTGAAAATGCAAGCCAGTAGGCAATTGGGAGCCCAATGAATGCCAGAATCACCGCAACCAAAGCCGAAAGCCTTAAACTTAAATGAATTGCGTCCCAATTCATTTAGTCGTGCCGGCAGCTGCAATTGAGTCTACGGTAATCATGTCACCCGTCAGTGCCCCGATGACCTGGACCTTTGCGCCCGCAAATTTGGCAATATTCTCTTTGTTTCCGCGTAAGCTATAAATCTTGGTGCCGACGGATAGGGCATAGTCCCCGCCGTGCTCCACACACATTTTGGCGCACTCCGCATCGGTCATGCCTTTCATCATGTGCTTGTTGCCGCAAATCGTATCCGTGACTGTTCCGGTATAGGTTGTCTTGCCCGCATCAGAAGGTGCCTTATTCTGGGCCGGAAGAGATCCCAAGCTTATGTTGATGAGAATGCCTATCAAAACGAGTCGTTTGCCAATACTCATGAAATCTCCTTTTACGGTCAAAAAATCAGTCAATTCTCAACATTTTCAAGGCTGTCGACGGCTTACGCTAATTGCATCTTGAAGGGGTGTCTAAGTGTTTATGATATCAAACCATAGAGATCTCAAGAGAAGCTTGTCTCAAAATGCTCCAACCTCCATGCGGGACATACAGCCGGAACGGCCATGCGATATTATGAATAGCCTTTAGAGGACAACAAGATTGACCCATAAAGATCCGGCTCATGCGCCGACCGTTTGCACGCCAGGACAACCATCGCTGAAAGGCATCTCAGAGTATTTTCTTTACTTGGGCGGTACAAGCTTTGGAGGCACTGTTGTCATAGCGGAAAAAATAAGGAAACAGCTTGTTGAAGAAAAAGCCTGGATTGGTGAGGAAGAATACTCGCAAGGATTTGCATTTGCTCAACTCGCGCCTGGCCCGGTTGTGCCGCAACTGGTTATGTACCTCGGGTACCTCCGTCGAGGGATTGTTGGCGCAACGGTCGCAGCCCTGAGTTTCATTGCTCCCAGCTTTTTAATCGTGCTTCTGCTGGCCTACATTTATGTCCGCTCGAACGGATTGGCCTGGATACAAGCAGTATTCTACGGAATAGGCGCCGCAGTAGTGGTGATCATTGCACAAGCCGCTTACAAGCTTTGCCGGGCTGCCGTAAAAAACAATCGGGCGGCATGGATCATCGTGATAGCCGTTGCTGTTCTCTCTGCGACCACTCATCAGCAAGTTATTTGGATGTTTCTGGGGGGAGGTATTGTCTTCCTAGCCTTTAACAACTTCTCGAAGTCAGGCACCCTGAGATCATTTGTTTCCGTGGAGGTGTTTCCGCTCATTGGAATAAGCTTGGGGAAAAGTCTGGATTTGTTGGTGTTTTTTACGAAAGCTGGACTGTTCGTCTTCGGCAGCGGCTTCGCGGTTATTCCTCTTCTTCATAACGGCGTAGTGCTGGAGCACCATTGGCTTTCAGAAAATCAGTTTATTGATGCAGTCGCCATTGGGATGATCACGCCTGGTCCAATGGTGGTGGTAGCTGCTTTCATAGGTTTTTTGGTTTCCGGTATCTCTGGCGCCATTGCGGCAACTATCGGTGTTTTCCTCCCAATTTATGTGTTTGTCGTTGTCTTTGCGCCTCATTACAAGGCAGTGAGTTCCAATTTACAAGTCCGGGCATTTCTCCGCGGTGTAACTGCCGCAGCGGCAGGAGCAATTGTGGGAACCGTCTATATTTTGGGGCGAAAGTCGATTCATGATTGGCCAACTACACTTATTGCAATCGTTACAGTAGGACTTATGGTGCTTCCGAAGAAAATTCCGGAGCCACTAATTATTGCTGGAGCTGGGGTCGCCGGACTGGTGCTCTATCGATTTCACTGAGGAGCTGCAGTATTTTTATTATCGCGATGGCTGCTCTATCGTACGATCCCTCGGCTGAGTTCAACAGTTGGCGCGTTGTCCCTAAGGCCCGTCCATGCGACAAAGATACGGTCAGGGCCCGCCGCAAGCGTTGAAGGATAGACTGCTGCACTATCGACTGAAGGTAACGCCTCGGCTGAAGCACCTCGACCTAATGGGTCGAGCGTTGCCACAAAAATCTGTACCGGAGTCCAATGTCGTTCTGACTTCTCTTCTTGCCGTCCTTGAAAAGTCAGGAGAACATGGTCCTTATCAAAAATTGAAAGCTGAGGGTGGTTCGCGCTGAAAACTCCCCTGGATGCCAGGTCTGGAAGAGAAAAGGTCTTTCCCCCGTCATCTGAAACGGTCACGCGAATGCCAGCAGTGTGACTGCCCTCTGAATACCACGCAATGTACAGTCGCCCGCCGATATTTGCCATTGACGGACCAGAATCGGGGCATCCATGTACGACCCACTGGTCTTCCCCGACCTTTCTAGGGGCAGAAAACGTTGCACCTGCGTCGGTTGATGTTGCTAGAACCACATCACGTACATCTCCTGCAAAAACCTTCCGCCAAGAGACATAAACCTGTCCGTGCTCCCCAAACGCGATTGCTGGCCGGCAGCATGGGCATGCACCCAGAACTATACGAGAATTCGTTGTGAAAGAATTTCCGCCATCAGATGATTTCGCGAGATAAAGACCTAGTGTGCCTTCTGGCTCGGGCTGATCTCTTCCATCCAACCAGACAACGTAGATATCGCCATTCGGGGCCACGCTCATGCTAGAGAAGCCGTTGAAGGAAGTTCCACGACTGTCCGTAATCTCAACTGGCTTGCTAAAACTGACACCAGTATCTGAAGAACGGGCAAACATGATTCGATGACGGTCTTCCGAAGTTCTTTCTTGCCATGTCGCATAAAGTCCGTCTGAAACCTGCGTTAAACTCGGTATGTTTTCCCCGGAGGCAATCACATTTGAGCCTGCTCCACTGACATGGATCGAAGCGCTGAAGTGATCGCCCTCATCTTGAGATCGCGTGTAAACAAGTTTCCTTTGCCCCTGTATATCAGCCACGGCCAAAATAGAAAGAATTCCCGACGGAGATCTCGCGAGTTGGGGCTTCTGAGATTCTGCAACTTTGACATCGGTAAAGATTTTTTTAGGACTATCCTCAAAACTGAATCTGGTCGCGGAATCATGAGACTTGCGCAATGCAATGCCAATCAGTAACAACGCAGTCATCACAATCGTGAGAATCGACAAAGATTTCTTGATTGTCATCGTCTGTTATTTTCGCCGTCAGTCATATCCAAGGGGATTTTGAAATCGAAGCCTCGCTCAGTTCCTACGCTGAACTTTCCTATGGTCACAGCTCACCGCAATCCGGCGGTGACTTAAGACCCGCAATTATTATAATTGCGATGCAGAGTGCCGCTAGAGAAACATATGAGACGTGTAGCAACGAAGGCACTGACGGTAGCGCTGAAGAGCCAACAGCTTTGAAAATCAGAAGCAGATAAAGGTATTTTGGGATACGAAACAAGGGAGCTCCTTATTGGTCCAAATCCAAAAAGAGAGGGCGACCCGTTACTGAAGTCGCCCGGTATCTGCCTTAGGCTAAGATCGGGTGAATAACACCTTATATCCGGTAGCTACTTTGCTGCGGCAATTTTTGATATCTGCAGGGAGCCTTTGACGTCTTTTGCCATTATGCTTACATGTTCGCCTTCATGGCCCTTCAGAACGTCCTGGTTTGCAATGTTCAGAACAGAATGGTCTTTGTCAGACACAAAAACGAGCTTCTTTCCCTCGGCGGCGCATTTCTTAATGCACTCTACGTTGCCGATGCCCTTCTCTCCACATTTCTCATCACTAATGTAGCCGGTCATGCTTTGAGCTTTTCCATTACCGCCCTTGTCTCCTGCAAAACAAGCAGAAGCCAGAAATGCGCCAGCCAACAGAGTTAATGCAATTCTTCTCATAGTATCTCCTCACTCCAAATAGCCTTTTAGAAGTAACTTCGAAAGAAGCTTACTGTCCAAGCGATTTTAAGGCAACAATTGATCTTCAGCAATGCCAGAGTAACGTTTGGTTTCGTCTTAATAAAAGACAACTAATTCTCTTGAATAAAGCAAAACAAGAAGCCCATAACGGGAATCGTGACTAATAAATGCTACTGGATGCCGGTTTTAACACATAAGAGATATTGCCGCCATACCTAAGCAATTTTACGATGACTACGCGCCGTAGGCTTCTACAGCGCAACGTGTCAATTTTTAGAATTTGATTGCCTTGTTGTAAGCCGCATAGGTATATTCGGGTCGCGATGCGGCGACGTTCCTTCATCACGGTGGCATTGATCTTAATATCTTCAATGCTCTCACGCACATGGGCAGTAGATGTTGCAGCGATGAAGAATGTCAACTGCCATCACATAACCTCACGCTCCACCTCGGCGCATTCTGGACAGAATGGCAAGAAGCATCATTGCGATGGTGAAGAGTCAGGTGAAATTACCCAATCACCAGCACACGGAACAGTCATCAATGAAAATGATTCTCAGCCTTGCCCCATGAATTGCTGTGAACAGGGTACTCTGAGATCCAGTACGGCCCTTGTCGCAGCTTGTTTTATCCCGGTACCGCTAGCGCTTGGATTTCCCTTTCAATTTTCTTCAATTGTTTTCGTTAGTTCTGGCTATTCAGCCCATACTGATCGCGGTCCTCCTATCTTCTAATGCTCCGTTCATGGGGTGCTGCATTTCAGCAGCACCCTCCCAATTTCTCGGTTTGTTTTTGCTCTTAACGATTTGTCAGTCGGCGTAATGATTCCCGAAGTGCTGAAATCATTCCCGAGACGCTAACCCCGTTATGGCCCTACGAGATCGAGGAAGAGCTTGCATTTGAGAGCGGTTCTTAGGAGATTAAAATGACCCGAAGCTTGGTTTGCTTCTGTTTATTAGCATTCGTGCTGCCCATAGAGATTTATGCCTCTGTTTTCGGAACAGTTAAAGTTATCGTACATGATCCACAACACCGGCCCGTTCAAGGGGCACAAGTTGTAGTGCAGAGCCGCACCTCTGCATTCAAGCAGAACAGCACCACAAATGAAGACGGCATTGCCACGGTGCTCAATGTTCCCGTGGGTGAGTACGACATCAAAATTGTTTCGTCTGGATTTGCTGACGCGCAACAGTCAGTGATGGCTACGTCAGATAACGTGCAGGAACTCCATTTTGCTTTGTCCGTTGCGTCTCATCAAGAAACCGTGGATGTTTCTGGAACGCCAGAATTGGTAGATCCGGCGTCGTCCACGCCAGAGGCTGTTGTCAGCCGGGCACAAATTGCCCAGACGCCCGGAGCGGACGGTTCCAACAGCTTGGCCATTATTACGAATTTCACTCCGGGTGCCACGCTTGTTCATGACCAGCTTCACGTGCGCGGCGGACATCAGGTCACTTGGGCGATTGACGGCGTTCCGGTTCCCAACACGAACATTGCGACGAATGTTGGGCCGCAATTCAATCCCAAAGATATTGATTATGTTGAAGAGCAGCGTGGCAGCTTTTCCGCTGAATTTGGCGATAGAACTTATGGGGTTTTCAACGTGGCCACGCGCACAGGGTTTGAACGCTCTCGCGAAGGCGAACTGGTCGCAAGTTACGGAAACTATAATGCCACTGACGACCAGCTAAGCTTCGGCGACCACAGTGACAAATCCGCATATTACTTCAGCTTCAATGGCAATCGGACGGACCACGGTCTGGCAACACCAGACAGCGGCAACCTCCATAACCTCGGAGAAGGGGGAGGAATCTTTACGTCCCTCATTTTTAATACAACACCCAATGACCAACTGCGCTTTGTAGGGTCCGCCCGCACGGACCGCTACCAAGTTCCTAATGATCCTAGTAGCGAGGATCTGGGCATTCGTGATCGTGAGCGCGAGCAGGATTCATTTGGTAGCCTCTCCTGGATACATACCGCCGGCCCTGGCGTCGTATTTACGTTGTCGCCTTCTTACCATTTCAATCGTGCTGCGTTTGAGGGCTTGGGCGATGAAGCGGACCGTTTGGCCACCACCGACAATCGCGCGTCCTTTTATATCGGTGGCCAGGCTTCACTTGGGATTGTGCGCGGAAGACACAATGCAAAAATAGGAATTTATGGTTTTGGCCAGCATGATAACACTCTGGTTGGCGTAGAAGGTAATGGCGCTACTCCGCCCGATCCCGCCGATCCAACTGCTCCTCCGACCACTCCAATCCTGGTCAGTATTCCACTTACGCGGCAGACATCGAGCGGCGATCTAGAAGCAATATTTATTGAAGATCAGTTCAAAGCAGCTTCCTGGTTCACAATCAACGCGGGTGTTCGCTTCACGCGGTTTGCCGGTCTAATCACAGAGACGGCAGGAAGCCCGCGCATTGGTCTGGCGATCCAGATTCCCCATCTCAAATGGGTAATTCGCGGCTCATACGGACGCTTCTATCAAGCGCCGCCGCTGGATACCGCTGGCAATGGCCTGCAAGCCCTGCTCACCAATCAATCTCTGACCTTCCTCCCGCTGCACGGCGAACGCGACGAACAGCGTGAGATTGGCATTACCATCCCAATCCGGGGGTGGGCTTTTGAGGTGGATAACTTCCGTACCGGGGCGCATAACTTTTTTGACCATGATGCCATTGGCAACTCCAATCTCTTCTTCCCGCTGACAATCGCGGGTGCCCGCATTACCGGCACGGAAGTTACGGTACGCGCCCCAAAGTTATTCAAAAAGCTTGATGTGCATATGGTGTATTCACACCAATCAGCAGAAGGCTCTGGCGCGGTTACAGGCGGTCTTACAGATTTCACTCCGGCTGATTCAGGTCCATTTTTCTTGGACCATGATCAGCGCGACACACTAAGCACCGGCGCCAGTTACAGCTTGTCACATAGCAGTTGGATTTCCGGAACTGTTTCTTACGGTTCAGGCTTCCTCAACGGCGATGGCCCTGACCACCTGCCCGCATACAGCACGTTTGACTTGGCGATGGGGAAATCTTTCGGCGACAAATGGTCGGTTAAACTGACCGGGACGAATTTGGCGAATAAGCACTACTTTGTGGATTTCAGCAATACTTTTGGTGGATCACACTTCGGCGAGCCGCGAATGCTGTCCGCTCAAATACGGTATCGATTTCATTATTAGCAAAATCTAAAATGAAAAGGAGCACCCCCTACATGGAGATCGCTTCAATCATTGCCGAACTGGAAGCCCAACGGAACCGTCTGACCAACGCACTTGCAGCATTGCGGTGTAGACAGACCAAACGCCTGACCTTGTCAGGAAAGCTAGATGGCCAGAGGCGACGGATGTCGGCAGCAACTCGTAGGAAGATCGCCTTGGGCATGAAGAAGCGCTGGGCAGAACGAAAGAAGAAAGCGGCCTGACCCTCATTTATTCACCACTAGCACCCTGCCTGTTGGCAGAAACATAATTAGAGCGGGTCGCCTGTTTTGTGTTCTTTGATCTGAAAACGCAGAAACTCCTGTACTGCAGTAACAGCATCTGCGTTCTTACTGCGGATGACAACCCTGCCGCCCTTGTCTGTGTCTTCATACTTGTAGGCAATTGCATTTTTTAGGCTCTTCATTGCCGGTACGCCAGGCGGCGTCTGATCATGAACAAACATCGGTATATTGAAATCACCAGACTGGAAAGCCTTCGCGATGTGCTTCAAGTGCATGTGGATTTGATCGATACTGGCTTGATCATCGGCTGAGTTAGCCGTTACCTGAATCACACCACCGTCCTTTCTCAACAAAAAGTGATGCGTGGTCCGATCTTGAGAGAATCCCATTCCTTCATTGCCGCGTTGGTTCATGTCATGATCATGCGAGGTATCCTTTGTCTGCTGAGCGTGCATTGCACAGTATTGTGCCATTACTGGCATTCCGAAACATAGAATTAGTGCGAGTCTTATTTTCATTTCGTTTTCCTCCTCGACTCTTTGTTCCATGACCGCAAGTTTCTAGTGGCTGCACAAATCTAATTGCGTCGTCGGGGCCAGTTTGATGATTTGAACCAAAAATGGCTTTTCGGGACGGACTGCACGATGTCACGTTAGAAGACTCTATTCAGCATAGCGTCGGTCAATTGCCGGGCAGTGTGTCTAATGTACGAGTCTTATCGGTTATAATAATAGCTGGCTCAGTATCGTCTTATTTTTAATCCTCTCTCAAGTGGTGAAATTAGGCGGCACTGGGCCGTTTGTTATGGCACTTCCGAAAATATTCAATTCAATTCATAGGAAATACAAAAATCCGTTTCATCAGGAGCGGAGAAATCGACCTGCGCCAGGATCGCGTGGGACGTGGAGAGATATGT
>FTHE01000021.1_pt1 | contig 23641 bp, 20 predicted proteins | sample 1640881 | NCBI WGS metagenome assembly FTHE01 (sample SAMEA3914788, study PRJEB12502) | metagenome | biome: forest; material: soil | place: Canada | collected 2011-07-03 | depth 0.1 m
GTACAGGCCCGGCCATGCAGATACTCTTGTCAGGTGAGATGATCACCGCGCAGGAGGCGTATCGTATTGGGCTGGTGAATGAGGTCGTCGCGGCAGACCGGCTGATTCCGCGGGCTGAAGAGATCGCGCAAAAAATTATCGGCATGGCGCCGCTTGCTATCCAATATTGCATGGAAGCAGTGAATCAGGGCATGAATATGACTCTGCCGGAAGGCCTATTCCTTGAGGCCACTTTGTTCGGCCTTTGCTGTGCCACGGAAGACAAAAAGGAAGGCACCACGGCATTCCTGGAAAAGCGAGCTGCCAATTTTCAGGGCAGATAGCGCGTTTCCCGACTGGGGCGAGCCAGAGAAGCTTGCCACAGCCGCCACGTTTTACAGTCTGCATGAAGCAGACGTGGCCAAGGGCCTGCTGGACTCTTGTGGGATAGACTGTTTCCTGTGCGATGAGCACATGCATCGCGTGCATCCATTGACTGCAGAAATTACTGGCGGCGTGCGGCTGCGGGTTGCCGAGCAGGACCTTGAACTGGCAAAAGAGCTGCTCAAAGAATATAAGCCCATGGACGATCCATCTGATCCGACGCCGATAGAGTAACGGTGATTACAATAACAACCAATAGAATATTGGTCCCTAGCTTCCCGATAGAATGATCGTTGAATGATTAAAGGCATAACCACAATCCGCCATGCTGGCAGCGTAAAAGAGTTCAGGGCGCTCAGCAAATTATTTGACGCGCTGGGCTTTGAGCGAGGAACTCCATGGAAGACAGCGCGCGGTCAGGGTGCTCCTTTCAAGTTGCCGCTGGGGCAGCTTGAATTTGTTGAAGGGCTGGAAGCCACCCATTGTGACATTTGGATTGAGGTCACTGACCTTGATTCAATCCGTGAGGTTCTGACCAAAGAAAGTGTCAAAATGTCAGCCGATGTCCGGCAGACGGCCTGGGACTCACGGTTTCTAGTCGCCGAGCCCGCCAAGGGATTGAAAGTCCTTTTTTGGCAGAAGAATCGCCCCGCCGAAGATGCGATTGAGGGCGATCTCAATGCGCGCGGAATGCGCTTTGCCGTGGTGGTAAGCCGCTGGAATTCGTTCATCACCGAGCGCCTGCTGCAGGGTTCGCTGGACGCATTGCACCGCAGCGGTTGCCCCGAAGATGACATTACAGTAGTCCGCGTGCCGGGAGCATTTGAAATTCCTTCACAAGCGCGCACTTTGGCTGGCAGTGGAAAGTACGATGCCATCGTCACTCTCGGCTGTCTCATCCGGGGTGAGACCACGCACTATGAACATATCTCTACCGAGGTAACGCGCGGCATTGGACAATCGGCGCAGGAGACTGGCGTGCCGCATACTTACGGTGTGCTTACCTGTGAGAACCTGGAGCAGGCGCTGGATCGCGCCGGGCTGAAAGCGGGAAACAAAGGTTTTGAAGCCGCCATCTCCGCGGTGGAGATGGTGAGCTTGCAGCGCAAAACACGTGGCCGCACGAAGAAGAAAGCTACGACCAAGAAGAATACGTCCAGGAAGAAAAAGAAGGCGCGCTAAAAGAGATGGGTACACGCCGTAAATCCCGTGAATTAACTTTGCAGATGCTCTTCCAATGGGACATGGGAAAGCAGACGCCGGAGCACGTGCGCAAAACCTTCTGGGCCGAGCGCGGCGAAGTGGACCAGGAGACCCGCAACTTTGCCGACGACGTTTTTCAGGTGGCCATTGACCGCCAGCAGGAAATCGACGAACTGATTCAGAAGCATGCACAACACTGGCGCATGGAGCGCATGGCCGCCGTGGACCGCAATGTGCTGCGCACCGGCGTTGCTGAATTGCTGGGGCCGCACCATACGCCGCGTCCGGTGGTGATTAATGAGGCGCTGGAGATTGCCCGCAAATTCTCAGCGCCAGAGTCAGTGCAATTCATCAATGGCGTGCTGGATTCCGTGGGAAAAGAGCTGGAAGCCGCCAAAATCCAGAAGTGAACCGCGGGATTTCAGAAAACAGGTGCTAAAATAGCTTTCTTCAATCGCCTGTAGCACCTGCACATAAAATTACAAATGGACCTGCATTGAAAAAGACTTCTATTACGTACGCCGATAGCGGCGTTGACATTGATCGCGCCGATCGCGCGAAGCAGCGCATCAAGTATCTGGCCCATCGCACCTATACGCCGGGGGTGGTGAGTGAGATTGGCGGCTTTGGCGGCATGTTTGCCATCGATAAAAAGAAATTTCGCGACCCGGTGCTGGTTTCAAGTGTGGATGGCGTTGGCACCAAGCTCAAACTGGCCTTCATGATGAAGGTGCATCACACGGTGGGCGGCGATCTGGTAAACCACTGCGTAAACGATATTGCCGTGCAGGGCGCAACGCCGCTGTTTTTTATGGACTATCTGGCGACGGGAACGCTGGAGCCGGAAATCGCCGAGAAGATTGTGGAAGGCATGGCTGAGGCCTGCAAGCACAATGGCTGCGCGCTCATCGGCGGTGAAACGGCGGAGATGCCGGGATTCTATCCGAAGGGCGAATACGATCTGGCCGGGTTTATTGTGGGCGTGGTGGAAAAAAGTAAGATCATTACCGGCGATAAAGTGAGTGTTGGCGACGTGCTGGTGGGGCTGCCTTCCAACGGACTGCATACCAACGGGTATTCACTGGCCCGCAAATTGTTTTTTGAGGTCGCCAAATACACTCCGGAAACTTATGTAGGTGAGATCAAAGGCAAGGCCGGTTCTGAGTTAATGCGCACACACAAAAGCTATTGGCCGGTACTGAAGAAGCTGATTGCGGCGGAGCTGGTCCATGCGCTGGCGCATATTACCGGCGGCGGCATTACCGATAATCTTCCGCGCGTATTGCCCAAAGGCACCGCGGCCGTAGTAGAAATGGGAACGTGGCCCGTGCTGCCAATGTTCACGCACATGCAACATATCGGCAACGTGCCGCAGGACGAGATGATGCGCACTTTCAATATGGGCATTGGCATGGTGCTGGTGGTGCCTGCGAAAAAGTTTAAGCGCGTGCAGAGCATTGTGGAGAAGGCGGGCGAAAAGGCCTATCTCATTGGCAGGATCGTCAAGGGCGACCGGAAGGTGCAGTACGCCTGAAAATGCCGTCGCTTAAAAAACTTGGTATCCTGCTTTCCGGCCGCGGCTCAAATTTTGAAGCCATTGCGGATTCGATCAAGGCAGGACGCTTGAACGCAGAAATCGCCATTGTGATTTCCAATCGTGCCGATGCTCCCGGGCTGGAGTCGGCCAGGCGTCGCGGGTTGGACACTCAGTTGATTCCATCCAAGGGCAAAGGCCGGCTGGACCATGACGTTGAAGTGGTAGCCGCGCTGAAGCGGGGTAAAGTTGATCTGGTCTGTCTTGCCGGCTATATGCGGCTGCTCTCACCAGAGTTTGTCCGGTCTTTTTCTAATCGCATCGTCAATATTCATCCTTCACTACTGCCGGCTTTCACCGGTATGAACGCACAGAAGCAGGCCCTGGAATACGGCGTAAAAGTTACGGGTTGCACGGTGCACTTTGTTGACGAGCATCTGGACCATGGCCCAATCATTTTGCAGAAGACGGTGCCTGTGCTGGAGAGCGATGACGAACATACGCTTTCCCAAAGAATTCTGGAGCAGGAGCACATCGCGTATTCTGAAGGGATAGAGCTGGTACTGTCTGATGCAATTGAAGTGCAGAACAGGCGAGTCGTCCGCAAGAGCGTGAGCTCGGAAGGCAGATAGATGCTAAAGGTCAAATTGCTCGCCACAGGAGCCAAGGCCCCCACGGTAGCGCACCCGGGAGAAGACCTGGGATATGACATTTACTCAGGTGAGACCGTTACTCTTGAGGCACGCGGCCACGCCATTATCTCCACCGGCGTTGCGATTGAATGCACTTCGCCGGCGGGCGAGCCTATGGGCGCATTGCTGCGTGACAAATCTTCCATGGCGGCGCGCAGGCTTGTGCTGACCGGCGGCGTGATTGACTCTGGTTATCGCGGCGAGATCAAGGTGTTGATAGAGAATCTGGGAGATTTGCCGGCAACGATTCGTGCGGGAGATAAAATCGCCAACCTGATTCCTTATCCGGTGCTCACAGGCGAAGTTGAAGTGGTTGAGGAACTGAATGAATCCAGCCGCAAGGCAGGCGGCTTTGGATCGAGCGGACAGCGCTAATCCGTTAACCTCTAAGAATCTCTGAAATCGCCGTTATGGCGACCCCTGCCAGGCAAAGCGTGGGGACGAAGCCAACAGTTACCAGCAAATTGATAGGGTCCCAGCGTTTTTGCCATGCCTGGCAAAGGCACAACAACGCATGCGTAAGCAGGATTGACGCAAGGCACGACGCGAGCATAAGCAGCCTGATCTGAGCAATCCCAGCCGTTGATCCGCAAAACAGGATGGCGGCGAAAAGGTCTACTCCGGCAAGGGCCATGGACATAATGGCCCGGGAAGCTATCATTCTGCGACTCATGCGGAAACTATCGGCAGGAAATGGCAATTCGGCGACCGGCGGCGGATCTAGGGGGTTACTAAAGAGCGAGAATTTATAATCAAACCATGTCTAATTTCCCACCAGTAGACGAACAACTGGCATACATCAAAAAAGGCGCCGCGGAGATCATCCACGAACGCGAACTACGCGAGCGCCTGGAAAACTCGTTCAAGACAGGCAAGCCCATGCGGGTAAAGGCCGGGTTTGATCCCACTGCGCCTGATCTGCATGTGGGGCATACCGTGCTGATCCGCAAATTAAAACATTTTCAGGACCTGGGGCACACGGTGATTTTCCTGATCGGCGATTTCACCGGAATGATCGGCGACCCCTCGGGACGGTCAGTGACTCGTCCGCCGCTTACGCGCGCTGACATTGATCGCAATGCCGAGACTTATAAAGCGCAGGTCTTCAAGATTCTCGATCCGCAAAAGACCGTGGTGGATTTTAACTCGCGCTGGTTTTCTTCCATGTCTGCGGAAGATTTCATCCGCTTGTGCTCCAAATTCACGGTGTCACAGATGCTGGAACGTGAGGAATTTCATAAACGTTTTCAAGAGGAAAAGCCCATCTCCATTCATGAGCTGCTCTATTCCATATGTCAAGGATATGATTCCGTGGCGCTGGAGGCCGATGTGGAACTAGGCGGCACCGACCAGAAATTCAACTTGCACATGGGACGCACGTTGCAAAAAGATTTTGGCCAGCCCTCGCAGATTATTCTGACCATGCCAATTCTGGAAGGGACGGATGGCGTGCAGAAAATGTCGAAGTCGTATGGCAATTACATTGGCATCAATGAGCCACCGCAGGAAATTTATGGCAAGGTGATGTCGATTTCTGACGCCATGATGTGGCGCTATTACGAATTGCTGACGGACGTTTCTGCAGGCGCAATTGAACAGATGAAAGCGGATGCAGCTTCGGGCACGCAGCATCCCATGGAGTTGAAGAAGGCGCTGGCGCGAAGGATTACCCAGGACTTCCATGGTGCGCCGGCAGCCCAGGCAGCGGATGAGGGCTGGGCCAAGCAGTTTCAGAGGGATGAGGTTCCGGAGAATGTGGAGACTCAGACCATTATGATCAAGGATGTAAGATCCGGTTCCGAAGCAGATCAATCTCCATATGAGCCTATTGTGAAAATGGACAAATTAATAGTGATGGCTGGTCTTGCAGATTCTGCGACAGATGCTCAGCGAAAGCGGAAACAAAAAGCAGTAAGAATTGATGACCAAATAGTTGACGATCATGTCCTGATTTGGAATCGACCATTAGGCACTAAATTCATTTTGAAAGTTGGCAGAAAAATAAAGCAAATCAGTTTGGTTTAATTAGACTAATGACTGCTATCGCCCTGCTTCATCCTGACGTGTCGCCCAAAGTGGTTGACCGATTCAAATGCAGGGGCGCTGAAATCAAATTTCAAGATAGCCTCGAAGAGCAAGCGTATTCTGCTGCCCTGATTTTTGGTGGCGATGGCACCGTGCACCGCCATCTATACCAAGTATATAAACAGAAAATTCCTACGCTGGTAGTGCCTGCGGGCAGCGGCAATGATTTTGCCAAGACATTGGGAATCGGCAGTGAACGGATTGCGCTGCAAGCTTGGCAGCAGTTTTGTGCTAGTGGAGCCAACGTAAGAGAGATTGACCTGGGCGTAATCCGATCGCCGAACGGTGAAGAAATACTTTTTTGCTGCGTGGCCAGTGTGGGAATGGATGCAGACGCAAATGCCCGGGCAAACCGCATGTCCACCGGACTGAAACGCGCAGGAGGATATTTACTGGCAGCGCTGCAGGCGTTGGTGGCATTCAATCCGGTAGAGATGCGCCTGACAATTGATGAAAAGACCGCCGATGAAAAAAAGGTAAGCAAGCAAGCGTTTTTTGTTGCCGTGGGGAATGCCCACCGTTATGGCGGAGGAATGCAGATAACGCCGCGCGCCAGACCAGATGACGGATTGCTGGATATTTGCGTGGTGAACAAGATGAATAAACTCAAACTGCTCTGCTGGATGCCGACAATCTTTTTTGGAGCACATCTACGGCTCAAGCAAGTGGAGTATTCTCAAGCCGCGCAGGTTCGAATCGAAACCGGACGAGAGTTGGAGCTTTATGCTGACGGAGAATACGCGTGCCAGACGCCAGTTGAGATTCGATTGTTACCGCGGGCTTTGCGTGTGATTGTGCCGCAATAATTCACTATTTAAATGCTTTAAGGTTCGGGAATCTCTGCAATGTGTTAACTGATATGCAACTGCTTAACTGGGCGACAGGTACTCTGGTTAGCACGAGTGTATCCTGTCGCACAAACAAGGCGGATAAAAGGTGTACTTTTATCCAAAAATGGCTGAAAAACTGTGTAAGTGAATGATTCTTGACGGGAACGCCTATTTCAGGTGGAATAAAGACCATGACCAAAGCCGATTTGATTGAAGAGGTTTCGCGCCTGGCAGAGCTGACACGCAAAGACAGCGAGATCATCGTGGAAACGATTTTTGACAGCGTCGTCCGTTCCTTGCGCTCCGGCGACAAGATTGAGATACGCGGCTTTGGCAGCTTCCGTACGCGGCAGCGCAAACCGCGCGTTGGGCGCAATCCCAAGACCGGTGCACGCGTGGAAGTTCCGGCCAAGAAAATCCCGTATTTCAAGCCCAGCAAAGAACTTAAAGACGTGATTAATCACGGCAAGGCCCTGCAGGAAGCGGCTTCGGCCCCTGCGGCGGAAAGTCCAACTACTTAGCCCTTATTTGCGAAACCTGCGGAACCATAAACCAAAGCCGCTGCTGGCCAGCCCGACTAATCCAAGAAGCGGCAGGAACGTGGAAGTGGCTGGTAGCCGCGTAGCTCCCTGAGCGTCATTCGATTGCTGATTCTGATTGATTTGCGGGGTGGTGGCATTATCGGCGTTTGTCTCGCTTGCCGCTGGTTGCTGCGGATTGTTCTGCTCATTTGCAGGTTGCACTGCGGTTGATTGCGTCGCAATCTGTGAGCCGGCCTGGGAGCCAATGGCGGATGCATCTCCGTTGCCATTTTGCGCTGCACTGCCTGATCCGGCAGCTACGCCAGCGGTGGTTACTCCGCCTTTGCCATTCACAATGGCCTGAACGTCTTCATTGCTCAGGACGCGTGCATTGAGTGTGGTCTTTGCCGTTTTAAAGCGGCTTGCGGCTTCAGCCACGCCGAGAGGTGCCGCCACTACCGCATCATTTACTGATCCAGAGGCACCCAAATCGTTAGTCGGGATATTTTCCGCCGGTGAGATTTCTGTCGGAGCTGGTGCAATGGAGACCGGTTCGGAACTGACTCCGGGAGCAACCTCTTCCTGCGCGGCGGTATTGGTATTCACGCTGATTCCCGCGCGGCCTGCGTCGCTGATCCCTGCCGTTGGCGCTGGAGTCGTGAATGTCGCAATCGGGGTGGTGGTAATAGGCGCGCCATATGCTGTGTTGGCAGGTTGATTTGCCGGCTGGTTCACAGACTGGCCCTGGCCGTATGTGGCCATTGCGGTCAGCGTGGCCAAAAGAAGAATTTTGCGAGACATAAATTCACCCCTGTACGTACCTCTATTGGATTACTCAGAGGTAAAGGGGGGATGCCAACTGTCGCAGCAGTGATTTGTGAGTATCTGGAACTAGCTGCCTACGAATCTGGCATAAAGGCTGCGCGCCACGGAAGTGTCATTGGTCCCCTTGATAATGGCCCGACCATCGGGGAAGAGCGTCATCTCGAGCGGGTCGCGCCAGAACTTGAGCACGAAGGCATTATGCTTTACGGTGCCGTGAGCGCCCAGCCGGGCAGACATCTCTGCAAAGTCGACAGGCCGGTTGCGTTCGTGGATCTGCACTGAGTTCCTGCCGCACAACGTAATCTGTGGCCGGCGTTCGCCCGCCAAGTGTATGAAATCACGCTTTTCGCAGGTTTGGCAGCCCGGACGAGGTTTGGCGGCGGCGATTTCGGCTTGCTCGTTGCTCCAGACGTCAAAAGAGAGCAGGGTCCGCCGCAACTTATCTTTTGCACCCACCAAGAACTTGATGGCCTCAGTGGCCTGAATGGAGCCGACGAGATTTACGGCGCTGTTCAGAATTCCAGCAGTGTCGCAGGTTTCAACGGTCCCCTCCGGGGGAGCGGGAAACATGCAGGCCAGACAGGCGGTTTCGCCGGGGATAACGTTCATGGTAACGGTATAGGCGGCCACTGCGGCAGCATAAATCCAAGGCTTGCCATGCTTTACGGCAAAATCATTGATCAGGTAGCGGGTTTCAAAGTTATCGGTTGCGTCCAGAATTAGGCCGGCTTCGCCAAGCAGCGATTCAATGTTTTCCGGCGTGAGATCGGCTACTGCGGGTTTGGCCTGAACTTCCGAATTGAATGCGCTGATCTTGCGCACCGCAGCCACAGCTTTAGGGACTGAATCTGCGGCATCGGCTTCATCGAAGAGCGATTGCCGCTGCAGATTGCTGGGTTCCACATAGTCGCGGTCAATGATCAGCAGGTGTCCCACGCCTGCGCGCGCCAGCAGGCCAGCCACACAGGCGCCAGTTGCACCGCAGCCCACTATAGCTACATGGCTTTGGGCCAGTTTGTCCTGGCCCTCCTGGCCAATGCCGGGAAACAGTATCTGGCGCGAGTATCGATCCTCAAATTTCATGCTGCATTTATTATAGGTGTTTGAAGGCGAAGGAGTTTATGCGTTTGAAACACGGGCAGCTTACAATGCTTTGAAAAGCTATCACGTGCAACTAAGGTCCAATCTGCCGCCATCGAAGTATACAAAGCGACTTCCAATTAAGGGGCTTATCTTGCCGCACTGCCGATCAGTGTGTCTGGCGATTGTGCTGTGCCTTGGTGTGTCTGCTGCACAGGAGCCCGCCCCGGCGCAAATACCTGCTCTGCCACCCCGCCCAACCGATAGCCAAGCTGTGCCTGAGAAGTCTCCAGGGGAGGCTGTGCCATCCGAAAAGCCAGAAGCTGCTTCCCATAACACTGCCATCGGAGCCACTGCGGCCCTCTCCGCTACCAGTTTGAACAGTTTGCAAGGACTAAAGATTGCTGTAATCCAAATCAACAGCCCGGGCGTCGATAACCCGGAGAAGCTTCTGCCAACTCTTCCCCAAAAGGCGAATGAGCCTCTGGACAAATACAAAGTCAGGCAATCCGTGCAGGTGCTTTATAACACGGGCCGCTTCGCGGAGATTCAGGTAGAGGCGCAGCGCAATCCGAGTGGAGAAGTTGTCCTGACTTTTGACGGGCGTGAGAATTACTTTTTTGGATCAATCCTGGCGGAAGGATTACAGGCCCATCCCAGCGACAGCCAGCTTGTGAATGCGAGCAAGCTGAATCTGGGCGAGCAATATACAGAAGACAAGATCAACGCGGGTGTCCAGGGCATGCAGCGGACGCTGCAGGAAAACGGCTACTATCAAGCCACGATTAAACCTTTTTATGAGTGGGATCCACACACGCAGCAGGTGAAGGTGCAATTTGTGGTGGACCGCGGCAAGCCTGCGCGCGTAGGACTGGTGAACGTGATTGGCGTGCCCGGCTATAGCGCGGAAGAGGTGCGCAATATTGGCAAACTGCGCTCGGGGGATAAAGTTTCTGCCGCCCGCCTGACAAGGGCTTTACAGCGGCTGCGCAAGCGTTACCAGAAACAGGACCGGCTGGAAGCCCAGGTCACCATGACCCAGCGGCTCTATCATCCTGAGACCAATCTGCTGGATTACACCTTTGAGATCAACCGTGGGCCGGTGGTAGACGTTAAAGTAGAGGGCACTACGCTGCGTCGCGGGCTGGTAAAGCGATTCGTTCCTATTTTTGAAGAGAGCGCGGTGGACGAAGATTTGCTCAATGAAGGTGCGCGTAATATCCGGGATTATTTCCAGACCAAGGGCTATTTTGACGTAAAGGTCACATACGCGCAGAAAGAAGATGGAATAGAAAGGCGCGATGTGGTCTTTACTGCTGAAAAGAACGAACGGCATAAACTGGCTGAGTTGACGATCCAGGGGAATAAATATTTCCGCCGTGAAGACCTGCGCGAGCAGATGCTCATGCAACCAGCCGGTGGACTGCTGCTTCACGGCCTGTTCAGCCAGTCAATTCTGACGCACGACGTGCAATCAATTGAGAACCTTTATCGCGCAAACGGGTTCTTACAGGTAAAAGTTACACCTGAAGTGCAGGACAATTACAGCAAAGAAGGCCATATCCGGGTGATGATCACGATCATTGAGGGCACGCAGACCGTGGTGGGGAAACTCCTGATCCAGGGCAATGAGGCGCTGCCGGAAGGCCAGATTCGCGGCCTGATCTCCGCTTCAGAAGGCCAGCCTTATTCGGATTCCATGGTGATTGCCGACCAGTCCGTGATTCTGGACGGATACTACAATCTTGGATTTCCCAAGGTGAAATTTGAATACACCACGCAGCCTGAGGCGGACAATCCCAACAAAGTGGACATCACTTACAAAATCACTGAAGGGCCGCAGGTATTTGTTGACAAGGTATTGATTGCTGGACTGAACTATACGCGCCCATTCGTGGCAGACCGCGAAATCAAGATTCACAGTGAAGACCGGCTGAGCCAGAACCAGATGCTTGATTCGCAGCGGCGGCTCTATGACATGGGTATTTTCAATGAAGTGGATGTGGCGGTGCAAAACCCTGATGGGGATACCACCAGTAAGAACGTAAATTTCCAGCTCTCAGAGGCGCGGCGCTACACATTTAATTATGGTGTTGGTTTTGAGGTGCAAACCGGGCAGCCTGCCGGCTCTACGAATCCGCAAGGGGACACGGGCGCCAGCGCGCGAGTTTCGTTTGATGCAACGCGTCTCAACTTTCGTGGGCGCGATCATACGCTTACGCTCAATACGCGTTATGGCAACCTGGAAAAGCTGGCGCTCATTGGTTATAGCGCTCCACGCCTGTTTGATTCGCAAAAACTCACTCTCGATTTCACAACTTTTTATCAGCAACTCAATGACGTGCGTACGTTTACCTCCACACGACTGGAAGGTTCGGCTTCCCTTAAACAAACACTCAACCGCGCCACAACTTTGCTTTACCGTCTGATTTATCGCCGTGTGAGCACGGACAATCTGGTGATTGACCCAAACTTGATCCCGTTGTTTTCGCGGGCGGTACGCGTGGGCCTGCCGGATTTCAGCTATGTTCGCGATACTCGCGATAATCCAATTGAATCGCTCAAAGGCACCTTTTCCACCATGGACGTCGGTGTGGCTTCCAATGTGTTTGGTTCGCAGACCAGTTTCAGCCGCATGGTGGCCCAGAACTCCAGCTATTATCAGTTTCATAAACGGCGCTGGGTGTTTGCGCGCTCTACTCGAATTGGCGTGGAAGAGCCTTTTGCTTCGTCAACTTTTGTGCCGCTGCCTGAGCGCTTTTTTGCCGGAGGCAGCACGTCCCACCGCGGCTTTGGCATTAACCAGGCTGGACCGCGCGACTTGACCACTGGTTTTCCTCTGGGCGGAGAGGCGCTTTTCCTGAATAATCTTGAATTGCGTACGCCGCCGCTGCCATTTCCGTTTGTCGGCAACAATTTGAGTGCGGTCTTGTTTCACGATATGGGAAACGTCTTCTCAACTGCCGGAGATATGGCCAACAGCCTGTTGAAATTTTCGCAGCCTGACCGCAACACTTGTTTGAATCCCGCTGCCAGCACTTGCAACTTCAATTATGTGTCGCACGCTGTGGGCGCCGGAGCCCGCTATCGGACGCCGATTGGCCCGGTGAGTTTTGATGTGGGTTATAACCTGAATCCGCCGGCTTTTCCGATTTCAGCGCCTACTACCGGCGTTCCGTCGTCACAGATACTTAAGCACCTGAATTTCTTCTTCAATATAGGCCAGACTTTCTGATGAGAGCGCGCCGCCAACTCGTACTGGTTCTGTTGCTGGCTGGTTTTGCGCAGGCGCAGGTCGTGGACCGCATGGTGGCGGCAGTGAACAATCGCGTGATCCTTGAGAGTGAACTGGACCAGGCAACGCGGGTGGAATTTCTGCTGCAAGGCAAATCCGTTGACAAAATTACTCCTGCGGACCGGAACACGGTGCTGGAGCGCCTGATTGACCGGGCTCTGTTGGATCAGCAGATCGTAAATCCATCCATGCTGGATCCTACGCCGGAGGAGTTGGTAGCAAAAATAAAAGAAGTTCGCTCCGAGGTTCCTAATGCCGCAACGGACGAGCTCTGGAATGCTGTCCTGGCCGGCTACGGATTGACGCAGCAAGATCTGGAAGAGCAGTTGACCTCAGAGTTCCGCATTCTCAGGTTTATTGATCTGCGTTTCCGCGGGTTAGTCCACGTGGAAAAAGACGCCATTGCTGCCTATTACCAGGACAAGCTCCTGCCTGAGGTGCGCAAGCGCAATGCCTCAGAGCCAAAGCTGGCTGAGGTTTCTGACAAGATTGAGCAGATACTGGCAGAACAAAGTATTGACGCTCTTTTGACTGATTGGCTGAAGACGCTGCGCGCGCAGGCCCACATTGAAAAAATGATGCCGACCGCTCCGCTTTCCGGTATTACGCCATGAGCACCAAAGCTGAAATCAATATCGCTCCGCCAGTAACCAAGCCACGCAAATTCCGTCGCGTGTTGATGGTTGCCGGGCTTTTATTGATCGTTCTGGCCACAGGGCTCGGCATTTATCTGAACAGTGACTCCTTTCGTGAGACGGTGCGCCAGCGGGTGATTGCCGAGTTGCGCCAGATGACCGGCGGCAAGGTTGAACTGGAATCTTTTGTTTGGAAGCTTTCGAGTCTCGAATTTGAGGCGCGCAACGTGACAATCCACGGGAAAGAGGCCACCGGGGAAGTTCCGTATGCGCATGCTGACCGCATTGTTGTCGATGTAAAAGTTATCTCTTTTTTCTCGCGCAGGATTTCGCTCGAGAGCGTCACCATGGACGGCCTGATTTTCCATTTGATTGTATACCCCGATGGCACCACGAACCAGCCTTCACCTGAATCTGCCAGGAACCCGGAAATCACACCCACACAGAGTCTTTTTGATCTTGCAGTAAAGCAGATTACCGCGCACAAAGCCACACTGATGCTTGATCAGGAGAAGATTCCTTTTGATCTGGACGGCAAAAATATTTCTGCTGGCATGAGCTTCCTTCCCAACGAGAAGGCCTATGACGGACATCTGGATTTGGCGCCGTTAACGATTGATTATGGAAGAGCCGTGCCGCTGGCGGCGGAAGTACATCTCAATTTTTTGCTGCGGGCCAAAGAGACACAGATCAAGTCATTAAAGCTGGCGACGAAGAACTCCCGCGTGGAAGCAAGCGGTACGGTCCGCAACTACACGAATCCGGAAGTCACGCTGCAGTACCAGGCGTCGCTGGACCTGGCGGAAGTGGCAAAAGAAATCAAACTGGCGCAGTTGCGTGGCGGGCGAGCCGAATTGAAAGGCGCGGGCAGCTATCAGGGGAAGCGCTACTCTTCGCAGGGAAACATGAGCGTCCGCGGTGTGGAATGGCGCGACGCCGAAGCGCACCTCACGGGACTGAATGCAGACTCTCTTTACATTCTGACGCAGGAAAAAGTTGTTTTGCCGAACCTGGCCGCACGCATTTTTGGCGGCACGGTGCAGGGCGATGCGCAGATTTCCAACTGGAACCCTGCGTCAACAGGAAAGGCACAAGCCAGGAACAGCCCGCCGCAGAAGGGGACTGCCAGACTTCACCTTAGTGGTGTGCAGATCAGCAAAGTAGCAGCGGCTATTTCAACGTCTAAAATGCCGCTGGACAAGATTGAATTAGCTGGAAGTGTGGCTGGCGACATCAATTCATCCTGGACTGGTTCGCCGGAGAAGGCGGTCACAGCGCTGAAGCTGGAGGTGACGCCACCAACGAATCCCACTCCCAAGGAAGTTCCTGTGACGGCGCAGTTGCAGGCCACATATCATGGCGACATTCGCACACTGGAAGTAGTCGGTCTCACGTTAGCGACTCGTGAGATTCGCATAAGCGCCGTTGGCGCTTTGGGTACGGAGAGCGCGCAGGCACGAGTCTCAGTCAACGCTACAAATCTGCGTGAACTTCAGCCTGCGCTTAACGCTCTTGATCCGGGAACGCGGATTCCCGTGGAACTGGAGGGACGCGCATCATTTAATGGGAGTCTATTTGGCCAGCTCGACGCGATTTCTGCACGCGGCCATCTGGAACTGGAGCAGTTTGATACTGAAGTCCACATGCCGTTGCCGAATGGACCGCAGGGCAAGCCGCCAAGAATCCACTGGGATGCGCTCGCTGCCGATCTTACACGCACGCCCTCTGCTATTTCTTTACAGCATGGCACTCTAAGGCGGGGAACAGCGCAGCTTGGTTTTTCTACCAGCCTGACTTTGCGCCATGGTGATTTTGATGAAAATTACAGCCAGGCCACCCTCAGTCTTAATGCGCAGAATGAAAACGTGGAAGATATACAGGCCATGGCAGGGACCCATTATCCGGTTACCGGCGTTGCGACGGTGGATATACAGGCCTCAGGCACGCTGCATAACATGCACGGAAACGGCAAGCTGCAGATTGCTAAGCTGGCGGTGTATGGCGAGCCGTTCAAAAATTTTATCAGCGATCTGCACGTGAACGGCAGCAACGTGCAACTGGACAATATTCTTCTGGCGCGCAATAACGCGCGTCTTACCGGGGCCGCAGCCTACGATTTTGGCAATAAGAACTACGGTTTTGATTTAACGGGCACCGGAATTGAGCTGGCCAACCTTGAACACTTCAATATTCCGCGCGTGACCATGGAAGGGCAGGCGGGCTTCCATGTCTCCGGTTCAGGTACTGAAGAAGCCCCGGTACTCAATGGCGAAATTGATCTTCGCAATATTGTCCTTAACCATGAAGCTGTGGGCAGCCTGACTATTTTTGCCAAAACATACGGCGAAGACGTGACCCTTCGTGGACGCTCGAATTTTGAAAATGCTGAATTCAACGTGGATGGCAAAGTCCACTTGCGCGGCGACTGGCCGGGACAGATCACGCTCAAGCTCTCTCACATTGATTTCGATTCGCTGATTCGCGCTTATTTTCAAGGCCAGATTACGGGCCATTCTTCCATTGCCGGTGAAATTGACATTCGCGGCCTTATGAAACGGCCCAGCAGCCTCACGATTACCGGCAACGTGAGCCAGCTTTCCGCTGACGTGGAAAATGTAAAGCTGCAAAACAACGGACCAATCCACTTTGCCGTGGAAAACGAGGCGCTTAAGCTGGATGAGTTTCATCTGGTTGGCACAGACACAGACGTTGCGGTGACAGGCAGCGTCCAGTTTACGGGTGAACACGCGCTCGACGTGCGCTCACGAGGCCGCTTCAATCTAAGGCTGTTGCAGGGATTTAACCCCAATCTGGTTGCCAACGGGCCGGCCACCTTTACGGTGAATATCGCGGGTAACTCGGCGCATCCGCAAATGAGCGGAAAGCTGGAACTCACCGACGCGTCAGCTTCTTTCGTTGATCTTCCCAACGGATTGAGTCATATCAATGGTTCACTGCTTTTTGCCCAGGATCGAATGCAGGTGGAAAAGCTTACGGCACAGACCGGGGGCGGAGAGCTCAATGTCGGCGGCTATATCGCCTATCGCAACGGTCTTTATTTTGAACTGACAGCAAACGGCCATGACATTCGCCTGCGTTATCCACCGGGCGTGAGTTCTTCTGCTGATGCTGCGCTGCGCTATACCGGCTCGGCAAAGGGTTCACTGCTTTCCGGGGACATTGTGGTGAACCGCTTCGGCATGAATCCGCGTTTTGATTTTGCCAACTATCTTGCGCAGAGCCGGAAAGCGCCAATGATCGCTACGCTCAATCCGTTTCTGGATAACCTGCGGCTTGATCTGCATATTACGTCCGCACCTGATCTCCGCGTGGAAACATCACTGGCTAAACTTTCCGGCGATCTGGATTTGCACGTGCGCGGCACGGCGGCGCGGCCGGCACTGGTGGGTCGCGTGAACATTGCTGAAGGCGATATTTTCTTTAATGGAACAAAATACAGGCTGGAGCGCGGCGATATTACCTTCAGCAATCCACTCTCAATTGAGCCAGTGGTGAATCTGGATATGTCAGCCCGCGTTCAGGATTATGACGTGACGATTGGCTTGCATGGGCAGGTGGTGGGCGGCAAAGGGCTCAGCATGACCTATCGCTCTGATCCGCCGCTGGATAACTCTGACATTATTGCTTTGCTCGCATTCGGCCGGACACGCACGCAGGGCGTTTATACAACGGGCCAGCAGGCGACAAACACGAACGATACAGCGTCAACCTCCAACGCGATTCTGGGTGAAGCGCTGAACGCCACTTTCACTGATCGAGTGCAGCGGCTTTTTGGCGCAAGCCGGGTCAAGATAGACCCGCAGTTCATTGGATCAGAAAACAACCCGAGCGCGCGCGTGACTATTGAGCAACAGATCAGCAATGACATTACATTTACTTACGCCACCAGCTTGACCCAGTCGGCAGAGACGGTGATTCAGGTTGAATATAATATCGACAAGAATGTGTCGATTGTGGCCGTGCGCGACCAGAACGGCGTTCTGGGTTTTGACATTCACATACGCAAGCGCAAAAAATAGGGCGAGCAGAAATAAGTATGGATGGGAACGGACTAAATTCTTTTGCGGCAGAGCGCAGCTCAATGGTGGAGCGCCAGTTGCGGCTGCGCGGCATACGCGATGAGAGATTGCTCACCGCCATGTCCAGGGTGCCGCGCCATGAGTTTGTGAATCCGGCGAACTGGAACCAGGCATACGCCGATCATCCCATTGCTATTGCCGAAGAGCAGACCACTTCACAGCCTTACATGATTGCGGCCATGCTGCAGGCAGCGCAGATTCAGCGAGCAGACCGAGTGCTGGAAATCGGTGCTGGATCGGGATACCAGACAGCGCTGCTGGCGGAACTTGCCAGCCAGGTGTTTGCCGTGGAGCGGTACGCTTCGCTCGCAGAGGCAGCGCGCCATACGCTGGATCGGCTGGGGTACGGCAATGCCAGAATTATTACCGCGGATGGCTCGCTGGGATTTCCTGAGGCTGCACCGTTTGACGCCATTATTGTCTCGGCTGCCGCGCCGAGCATTCCGCCGGCACTGGCAGCCCAGGTTGCAGTAGGAGGGCGGCTGGTGATTCCTGTGGGAGATGTTGAGCAACAGGTTGTTCAGCTATTGCAGCGCCATCAAGATGGAACCACGAGCGTGAGAACTCTGGAAGGCTGCCGATTTGTCCGGTTGATTGGCCAACAAGGCTTTGCAGCGTGAGGGCAGCCTTTAACTCTTGGCTCTTAGCTCAATCCTCCAACTCGAAAGCAATTTGTTCAATCTTGCAAACGATTCTGTCCTGCAGAAGACCCGCAAAAGCACATAACCGGCTAGAGCTGATGGCCCAAGGCAATGGCTAAGAGCCAAAAGCCAAAAGCTCGGATAAAATAATCTGTGCCGCTTTTTACCAACATCAAAACCACGCTGGAGATGATCAAGTGGGAGCACTCCATCTTCGCGCTCCCGTTTGCTCTCTGTGCCGCCATGCTCGCCGCTGGAGGCATGCCCACGGCAGCCAAACTGGGCTGGATTATCCTGTGCATGATTTCTGCGCGCTCCGCGGCGATGGCGTTTAATCGCATTGCTGATGCGCGCATTGACGCTGCCAATCCGCGCACAGCCATGCGGGCCATTCCCGCGGGCACACTTTCACAGCGATTTGCGGCGGTCTTTGTGATTACGGCCTGTTTGTTGTTTGTGTTGGGCGCGGCCGAACTGAATCGCGCTGCGCTCTATCTTTCACCGGTGGCGTTGGCCGTGGTGCTGTTCTATTCCTACACCAAGCGATTCACGCGCTGGTCCCACCTGGTCCTTGGATTTGCTCTGGGGATTGCCCCGGCGGCTGCGTGGATTGCCATACGCGGCTCGCTTGATCCGCGTATTCTGCTGCTCACCGCTGCCGTCACTTTCTGGGTAGGCGGTTTTGACGTTCTTTATGCCTGCCAGGACATTGAATTTGACCGCGCTAATTCGCTGAACTCCATCCCGCAGGCATTGGGTGTGCCGCGCGCGCTCATGGTTGCGCGCACGCTTCACGTGCTGATGTTGGGATTGCTGGTGGCGCTGATTGTTGCCTTTGGACTAGGCAAGCTGGCCATGGCAGGAGTAGTTGTTGTGGCTTTGCTGCTGGCTTATGAGCACTCACTGGTTTCCGCCGATGATCTCAGCAAGCTCAATGCGGCATTCTTCACTATGAATGGCGTAATTGCCGTGGTGTTTTTTGTTTTTGTGGCGGCTGACCTGCTGATGAGAACTTCACGGCCGTGATACGCTGACTGCTCATGCGTGATCCTGTTGAACTGGAAATCTTCAAGAGCCTTTTTCATTCCATTGCGGAAGAGATGGGCGCTGCACTGCGCCGCACGGCGTTTTCTCCCAACATCAAGGAGCGGCGCGACTATTCCTGCGCTGTATTCGATGGTGAAGGCGAAGTGGTTGCCATGGGCGATCACATGCCGGTACATCTGGGATCGATGCCGATGTCGGTACGCGCGGCAGTAGAAAAGCTCACGCTTAATGCGGGCGATGTGGCAATCCTGAATGACCCGTTCTGTGGCGGGACCCATCTGCCGGATATCACACTGGTTGCACCGGTCTTTTTGAACAGCACATTGAATACCAAAAAATCTTCGCGCAGCGGAAAAGGACAGAAAGCCACAAGGTCAAAAGCGGCGAAGCCGGCATTTTATGTGGCTTCACGCGCGCACCATGCCGATGTAGGGGGAACCTACGCTGGATCGATGGGAATTTGCACGGAGATTTACCAGGAAGGCATACGGATTCCACCCATCAAGCTGATCGCGGGCGGCCAGTTGCAGGACGATGTCTTCCGCCTGCTGCTCAATAATGTGCGCACGCCGCAAGAGCGCGAAGGCGACTTGAACGCACAGATTGCCGCATGCCATACGGGAGCGCAGCGCCTGCTTGACATTGTGGAGCGGTATGGCCTCCCACATGTTCAGCGCTTGCTGGGAGAGCTGCAGGAATATTCGGAAAAGCTGATGCGGTCTTTTTTGAGCAAGGCGCCGCATGGCCGGTATGAGGCAGAGGATTTTCTTGATGACGACGGCGCAGGGTCTGGGCCAGTGCGGATTGCCGTGGCACTCACGTTTCAACCGGCATCAGCGGGCAAGCCGCTGGTGACCGTGGATTTTACCGGCAGTTCACCGCAGGTTGCCGGGAGTATTAATGCCGTGGATGCGATTACTTATTCCGCATGCTTTTACGTCTTCCGCTGCCTATTGCAGGAAGATGTTCCGGCGGCCGCTGGGCTGATGCGTCCGTTGCGAATGATTGCGCCTTCGGGCACCGTGGTCAATTCGCGTCCGCCAGCGGCAGTGGCCGGCGGAAATGTTGAGACTTCTCAGAGAATTGTGGACGTGCTGTTGCGAGCGCTGGCCAAAGCCATGCCTGAGCGCGTGCCGGCGGGATCATCCGGCACCATGAACAATCTGACGATCGGTGGAATCGACGAGCGCACGGGCGAGCCGTTTGCCTATTATGAAACCATTGCCGGCGGCATGGGTGCCCGTCCTGATCGCGATGGGGTGAGCGGCGTGCATACGCATATGACTAACTCGCTGAATACTCCGGCAGAAGCATTGGAATACGCCTATCCTCTGCGCGTGACGCAATATTCGTTGCGCAGGAACAGCGGCGGAGCAGGGAAATTCCGCGGCGGGGACGGTATTGTGCGCGAGGTTGAGTTGCTTGCCAATTCGCAGGTGACTTTACTGGCTGACCGCCGGAGTCGCGGTCCATATGGGCTCAATGGCGGTGTTGACGGTGCCGCAGGAAAAACGGAGATCGTTCATAGTGATGGAACGCGCGAGGTGTTGCCGGGAAAAACGAGCGTTCGCATGAAGAAGGGCGAGCGCATCAGGATTGAATCGCCTGGCGGCGGCGGGTGGGGCACGTGAAGTGATCGGGGAATGGGGTAGCCGAGCATAGCTGTGTAGAGGTAGTTTAAATTTAGGAATGCTCAAAACAGAATGGTTATGGCCCATTTCCAATGCTCGCGTTGGAGGAAGCGGTGATTAGAGTCTCCCGGCGTGCGCTCATCCAACTGTTTGACGGTTTTGTTGCAGACTGCTAAACTCAAGGTTTCATTGCCACTTATCCCACCGAGAAGGTTCTAACAAGTGCCAGGTTATTCCCGTCGTGAGTTGAAACATGATCGATTTGCCGAGTCCGCGCAGGGCGCAGCCCAATGGGCTGGCGGGCACCGCCAAACCGTAATTTTGACTGTTGGTTTATTGCTGGTGGTAGTCATTGCCACTACTGGTTTCATCACGTGGCGCGGCCGCCAGACAGAGCAGGGCAATATCGAGCTTTCCGCGGCCATCCGCACGTATGAAGCGCCGTTGACGCCAGCAGATGCTCCGGCCACGCCCGGGGACAATAATCCCAAGTTCGCGACCATTACTGACCGTGCTAAAGCAGCGCAAAAGCTATTCAGCTCCACGGCGGACAAGTATTCTTCAGTTGCTCCTGGCAAGATTGCCCGCTATATGAGCGGGATGGCGTTTCTGCAGGCCGGTGACAAATCTGGCGCTGAGCAGGAATTGAAGAGGGCGATTGATTCTGGCGACAAAGATGTGGCCGCGTTGGCGAAGATGGCCCTGGCATCATTAGACCGCGAATCAAATCGCGCTTCTGATGCCGTCGCGCTTTACAAAGACGTATCTGAGCACCCAACTAATACTGTTTCAAAAGCTGCAGCGCAACTGGAACTGGCGTCCATGTATGAGACCACTGATCCGCAGCAGGCAGCTCTGATTTACCAGCAATTGCAGAAAGACGATCCCCAGAGTGCAGCAGCACAGATTGCAGCGCAGAAGCTTTCCAAATCCAGGTAAGCATTCCGCAGCATTGAAAAAATAGTGCGGCCGCATTCAGCGGCTTGCCTCATCTTGCGCGTCGCGGCAACCTTCGCGGGGCATTGGCATCTTTACATAAGAGGCGGCAATTCAACATTCTGCTGCTAAAAAAATCCATAGGAGTCTTACAGATATGAAATCCTTTTTGGCAGGATTGGGAATTGGTATTGGTTTAGGCATTCTTTTCGCGCCGATGAGCGGTGAAGATACACGGGAAAATCTATCAAATCGCGCCAGCGATTTGGCTGATTCAGCGCGGGACCTGGTTGACCAGGGTCGTGAACGGGTTCGTTCAACCGTATCCACATTCCGCGGGCAGGCAGATCGTTTTGCCAACAACGTGGCTAACAGTGTTCAGGAAGCGACCGGAACAGACCCCCGTAATCTCTAAATAACGTGTGTAAAAACTAACTTTTAGAGGCGGCGGAGCCCATCCGCCGCCGCGCAATTCCTTGACACTCTCTCCGTACCCCCTTTATTCTTAGATATTGCCTTTGGCGTTCCTCCCGTCAACGAGTATTAAATCCCGGAGCGGGCCTTATGTTTATAAAAATAAAGGATCTTGAGCTCCGTAATCTGGAATTTGACGAGTCTTTTGCGCCCGGCGTGATTGATTTGGGGGAAGATCAGATACAAACTGCACCCTTGAATACTTCTGGACGGGCCGAATTGATCCGGGAGAACCGGGGCGCGCACGAGATTGTTGAGGACATACGGTTTGTAGGGAGCTTTTCCGCGGAAGTGCAGGTGCGCTGCGCCCGTTGTCTTGACCCTGTGGACAATGTGATCGAGGAAAAGTTTGATCTGCTTTACCGGCCGCTGGGCGTGGATGCCAAGGGCGACGAAGTGGCCATCACAGAGGCCGAAACAGAGATTGGGTACTATCAGGGTGAAGGGCTGCTGCTGGAGGATGTGCTGAAGGAGCAGATTCTGCTCGCTTTACCGGCAAAGCAGCTCTGCCGGGCCGACTGCAAAGGGCTGTGTCCGCATTGCGGCAAGAACCTGAATCTGGAAAGCTGCGATTGTGTGAGCACCATGCCGGACCCACGCTGGGCGGCGCTGGAAGATATTCGCAAGAAGTTAGAGAGATAAGAGACAAAAGATCAAAAGAAATTGTGCGTAGGCCATGCGCCATGCGCCTGAGGGAAAGGAACTACCATGCCAAATCCAAAACGGCGGCACTCAAAAGCACGTACATCGAGCCGCCGCGCCCATGATTTTCTTACCGCACACTCCGCTTCAGAGTGCCCGAATTGCCATGAAAAGAAGATGCCGCATCGTGTATGCGCCAAATGCGGATACTACAAGGGCCGCGAAGTAATGCAGGTAAAAGAAAACGCATAAGTGTCCAAGCCATTGGAGACCGTAATAGCTGTTGATGCAATGGGCTCAGACCGGCACCCCAAGCCTGAAATAGAAGGGGCATTGCTGGCCGCTCGGCACTACGGGGTAAAAGTATTGCTGGTAGGCCCCGAGGAATTGCTGCGTCGCGAACTGGCCGGCCATCCTACGGCACCTGGCCTGCCGATCGAAATCGTGAATGCCACTGAAGTGATTGGCATGGACGAAAAGGCCGTGCAGGCCGTGCGTACCAAGAAGAATTCCAGCATGCACGTAGGCTTGCGTCTGGTAAAAGAAGGGCGCGCTGTGGGCTTTGCCACAGCGGGCAATACCGGCGCAGCCATGGCTGCGGCCAAAATGGTGCTGGGTGCTTTGCCGGGGGTTGATCGTCCGGCACTGGCCAGCGTATTTCCCACTTCGGCGGGCAGACTCAAGCCGTCTATCCTGATTGACGTGGGCGCCAACGTGGATTCCAAGCCGCATAACCTGGCGCAATTCGCCCTGATGGGCGAGATGTACTATCGGGCGATCTTCAAAAATCCCAAGCCAACCGTGGGGCTGCTCTCTGTGGGCGAAGAGGAGATCAAAGGCAATGAGCTTACGCGCAAAGCCCATGCGCTCTTAAAAGAGCTGCCAGTAAATTTCGTCGGCAATGTGGAAGGCCGCGACCTCTATAACGGCAAAGTCGACGTAATTGTGTGCGACGGCTTTGTGGGCAATGTGGCCCTGAAGATTTCTGAAGGCCTGGTGGAGGCTGTCCGCTTTTTGCTGAAAGAGTCCCTGACCTCGACGATCACATCTCAAGTGGGCGCGCTGCTGGCGCGTAAGGCATTTGCCAACTTTGGCCGCAAGCTGGAC
>FTHE01000115.1_pt1 | contig 15538 bp, 10 predicted proteins | sample 1640881 | NCBI WGS metagenome assembly FTHE01 (sample SAMEA3914788, study PRJEB12502) | metagenome | biome: forest; material: soil | place: Canada | collected 2011-07-03 | depth 0.1 m
GAATTGCGTTTGCCACGGCCACGCCAACGCCCATAATCGCTCCCATAAATGACTGGATGTTTAGTGTTGTATTCGTGAACCACAGCGCCACCACCACGCCCGCAAGCACGGCCGGAACTGTTGAGACGACGACGAAAGACATTTTGAGTGACTGAAAATTGGCCGTCAGCAACAGGAAAATCGCGACCACGGCCAAGGCCAGTCCGCGCCACAAGCCGTCCAGCATTTCCTGCATCGGGACTACCTGCCCGCGTACGGCCACGGTAACGCCCTCAGGTGGCGGGCCGAGATCGGCGATGGCGCGATGAACCTGACGTGCTGCGCCAGCCAGGTCATCACCAAATATGTTCGCGCGCACTTTGATTAATCGCTGCATGTTGTAGCGCTCGTATTCGCCCATCGCGGTCCCCTCGGAGATCTCTGCGATGTTGCGCAGGGTCACGTCCTTGAGCTTCTTCTCAGGGTCTTTGGGCTTATGCTGGAGCACGGGCAGATTTCCCACGTCCTCAAGCGAGGTCATCAACTTTTGCGGGATTTGCACCTGCACCTGGTAGGCGACGCCGCTGTTCGGGTCCGCCCAAAAATTAAGATTGACGAAACGACTTGACCACGTTGCCGGCACCAGCGCCTTGGAGACTTCTTTCATGTCGGGGCCGATGATCCCGGCGCGCTCGCGATCCACTTTCACGTTCACCGTCGGATAATCCAGTGACTGGCCAAATTGCACATCGCGCAAAACCGCGACGCCTTCCAGTTGCGTCTTGATCTTCTCGGCAAAGGCGCGGCTTGTGGCAAGGTCTTGTCCGCTGACGGCGACTTCAATCGGGGTGTCTGCTCCCAGACTCATCACGCGGCTAACGATGTCCGCAGGCTCAAATGAAAAGTTTGCGTCCGGCATCTGTTGGGCAAACTCCCGCCTGAGCTGTTCCTTTAAAGCTTCGATCCGGACTTTTGCTCCGGGCTTGATCTGGACTTGCAAAACGCCTTCTTCCGGCCCGCCATTCCAGAGATGAACAAAATTAATGGGAAAATTTGCGCCGTGAATGCCGATTAATCCCAGCGAAATGGAAACATTGTCCTGCCCGACCCTCTTCTTGATCAGGTCCAGCGCCTTGAGAAAAACGGCTTCACTGCCATTGATGTCTGTTCCAGCCGGAGCGCGAAAGCGTATTTGCAACTGCCCGGTATCACTTTGTGGAAATATTTCCACGCCCAATTGTTTTCCGACAAAAACAATGATTAGGATGGAGGCCGCCAGGTACCCAACCACCAGTATCTTGCGCCACGGGGCCAGTTGCTGAAGAAGGTCTGCATAATTGCCCTGGAATCGTGTGAACGCGCTTTCACTCGCCTTCCACTGCCCGGCCGATTCTTCGCGCCCGCGCAGCAGCCACACGGAGAGAAGCGGAACCACGGTGCTGGAGAGAAAATACGATCCGACCATCGAGAACCCTACGGCTAGCGCAAGCGGCAAAAACATCGCTCGCGCCGCGCCAGTCATGAAAAGGGCCGGCGTAAACATTGCCAGGATGCAAAGCATGGCAAGCAGGCGTGGAACACGCGTTTCGTCGGTGGCATCCAGCGCGGCGCGGGCCAGCGTTTTTCCCCGCGTCAAGTGAACGTGGATGTTCTCCAGGCAAACAGTCGCTTCGTCAACCAGAATTCCCACAGCCAGAGCGAGGCCGCCAAGAGTCATGAGGTTGACTGTGTGTCCGGCAAACCGCAACGCAAGCATTGCCGCCATGAGCGAGACCGGAATATTGACGATTACTATGATTGCGCTCCGCCAATCGCGCAAGAAGATAAGGATCATCAGCCCGGTAAGAATCGCTCCCAATGCGCCTTCCTGGATCAGGCCTGTGAGCGCGCGATTTACAAAGACCGACTGGTCAAACTCGTAACTCACATGCACGTCTGAAGGGAGCACGCTTTGAAATTTTGGGATGTTGTCTTTGACAAGATTGACGACCGCCAGGGTAGAAGCGTCTGCACGCTTGGTCACCGGGATGTAAACCGTGCGGCGTCCATTGACGAGCGCGTAGCTGGTTACAATGTCCGCGCCATCCACAACCTGTGCCACATCACGGACGAAAACCGCCGGATACACACCCGTGTGAATTGGAACGGATTCAAGATCTTTGATGTTCCGCGGGATTGAATTGAGCGGAACCATCGGATATTTTCCGGCCATCATCATGTTGCCCGAGGGGCTGATGAGATTGGCTTGCGTGATTGCGTCAACCACTTCGTCAGGAGAGATTTTGTAGGAGTACATCCGGTCGGGATCGATGTTGACGACGATCGTGCGCGCGCTTCCGCCAAAGGGCGGCGGAGCGGAAACTCCGGGCAAAGTTGCGAAGAGAGGACGCACCAGGTTCAGCGCGGCATCCTGCATTTCGGTGACTGATCGCGTTTCGCTGGAAAAGACCAGCTGGCCTACGGGAACGCTGCCGGCGTCAAACCGCGTGATGAAAGGGGGCAATGTGCCGGCGGGCATAAATGCGCGCGCCGCATTCACATAAGCCACGGTCTCCGCCATGGCCTGAGACATATCAGTGCCCGCATGGAACTGTAGCTTAATGATCGCCGCACCCTGGATGGATTTCGATTCAATGTGCTCAATACCGGCAACATAGAGGAAGTGATATTCGTAGTAGTAGGTCAGGTATCCTTCCATCTGGGCCGGGTCCATTCCGCCGTATGGTTGCGCAATGTAAATCGTAGGAATGCCCAGCGTGGGGAAAATGTCCTTGGGCATCTGGCGCCATGAGAGAACGGAAACCAGCGCCACCGCAATCACCACTACGATAACGGTGAAAGGACGCCGCAATGCAAATTGAGGGAGATTCATGCGGAACCTCGGGTTGACAGTATTTTCATGGCTCCACCGATACGCCGCGGCGATGACTGTTCTTCTGCACGCGGGCGAAAATTGCAGGCAATATAAACAATGTCGCTAAAGTTGAGGCACCAAGGCCGCCGATCACCGCGCGCCCCAGTGGCACCATTTGCCTGTCTGAGTCGCCAAGCCCAATCGCCACAGGCAACATTCCGGCGATCATCGCAAGGCTGGTCATCAAAATGGGACGCAGGCGGCTGCGCGCGCCTTCTTCGGCTGCCTCGGTGGCTGTTGCACCGCTCATTCGAGCGCGCTCAGCAAAAGTCACCAGCAAAATGGCATTCGCAACGGCAACTCCCAGAGCCATGATCGCGCCCATGAAGGAATCCAGATTGATGGTGGTATGCGTGAGCCACAAAGATAGGGCCACGCCAGCCAAGGTCGCTGGAGCAGTGGACATTACAACCACTGACAGCTTGAGCGACTGAAAGTTCGCCGCCAGCAGCAGGAAAATTGCGGCAATGGCAATCATCAGTCCCTGCCGCAAGCCATCGAGCATTTCCGTCATGGGGGCGACCTGGCCACGCATGGTCACGCCGACGCGTGGAGGAGGCGTGCCTAATTCAGCAACTGCCTTCGCAACCCGCTGCGCAGCGCTGCCAAGGTCCTCATTTGAAATGTTGGCTCGGACGGTCAAGGTCCGCTGCATATTGTAGCGGTCATATTGGCTTGTCGATGTGCCCTGGCTGATGCTGCCAAGATTGCGCAGGAGAATGGATTTCATTCCGGCCGCTTCCATCACGGGCAGGTTGCCAACATCTTCAAGTGAGGTCGTAAGCCCTTGTGGAATCTGAGTCTGGACTTGATAGGCGATTCCTGTATTGGGATCGGCCCAGTAGTTGGGAATCTCAAAACGACTGGACCATGTTGCCGGCACCAGGGCGCGCGAAACCTTGGCCATGGTGGGGCCTATGATTCCTGCCCGCTCGCGGTCCACGGCCACTTTGACCGTTGGATAATCCAGCGATTGCGAATATTGGACGTCGTTCAGGGTCGGAATCGCCTCCAGCTTGGCTTTCACCTTGTCCGCAAAGGCGCGATCGGCGTCAATACTAGGTCCGCTCACGACCACCTCAATGGGAGTTGATACCCCCATGCTGGTCACGCGGCTGATCAAATCAGCAGGCTCAAAAGAAAAACTTACATCTGGAATTTGGGCTGCAAACTGTTGACGAAGTTTCTTTTTCAAGTCTTCACTGTGTTTTGCCGCGCTATCCGCCAACTGGATTTGCAACACTCCTTCTTCTGTCCCGCCGTCCCACAGATAGAGGTAGTTAATCGGATAGCTTGAGCCATGAAGACCGACAAAACCAAGCGACAGGCGCACGTTCTCTGCGCCCACAGTGGTCTTCACAACATCAAGTGCCTTCAAAAGCACCGCTTCCGTTCCGTCAATGTTTGTTCCAGGCGCTGCGCGTAAACGCAATTGCAATTCATTGGACTCGACGCTTGGAAACATTTCTGCTCCAAGAAGCCTGCCGATACCGGCAATCACGGCGATCGTGCCGCACAGATAAGCCAATATAAGAAGGCCTCGCCGCCGCTCCAGCTTGCGCAGTGCCGTGGCATAGCGCTCTTGCCACAGCTTCCACCGCGAGCTAGAAAGTGGCTCTCCTTTAGCGCGCGACATCCAAACCATCAAGACTGGCACAAGCGTGCTGGAAAGAAAGTAGGAGGCGACCATGGCAAATCCCACCGCCAACGCGAGCGGTAGAAACATCGCCTTGGCTGCACCCACCATAAAAAGGGCGGGAGTAAACATCACCAGGATGCAGAGCATCGCCAGAAGCCTTGGACCGGTAGTTTCCCTGGTAGCATCCAAAGCAGCGCGGGCAATGGATTGGCCATGGGCTAGGTGAACATGGATATTTTCCAGGCAGACGGTCGCTTCGTCCACCAGAATTCCAACGGCGAGCGCGAGGCCGCCTAAAGTCATGAGATTGATTGTCTGCCCGCCAAGCCACAATGCCAGCACTCCGCTCATGAGCGCAATTGGGATGTTCACCACTACGACCAACGCGCTGCGCCAATCGCGCAGAAAGAGAACCACCATCAACCCCGTCAGCAACGCACCGATACATGCTTCCCACGGCAGTTCGGCCAAAGCCTGAGTAACCACAGGCGACCGGTCCAATTCGAAGCTGACTTTCATCCCCGGAGGCAGAACGCCCTGGAATTTTGCAAGGTTCTCGCGCACTTCGCGCGCAACAGAGAGCGTAGAGGCATCGGCGCGTTTGGTGACTGGAACATAGATGGCGCGCTTTCCGTTCACCAGCGCGTAGCAGGTTACGATGTCTGAATCGTCCTGGACATCGGCGACGTCACGAACAAAAATGGCAGGATACTCACTGCCGCGAACGGGTGCACCGCGCAGGTCTTCAATGTCGCGTGGAACTGAATTGACCGGTACCAACGGATATTTTCCGCCCTTCATGATGTTTCCAGAAGGGCTGACAACGTTGGCTTCCGCAATGGCTTGCGCCACTTCATCCGGCGACATGTGATAAGACTTCAGCCGGTCCGGCTTCAGGTTGACCACGATGCTCCGCGCGTTGCCACCGAACGGCGGCGGTGCGGAAACGCCTGACAATGTGGACAGTAAAGGGCGTACACGATTGAGCGCGGCGTCCTGCATTTCTGTGATCGAACGCGTGTCGCTTGAAAAGACCAGATACCCAGTCGGCACGCTGCCGGCGTCGAACCGCGTAATAAGCGGCGGTACGGTGCCGGGCGGCATGAATGACCGCGCGCGATTCACATAGGCGACTGTTTCAGCCATCGCCTGGGACATATCCGTGCCCGGATGGAACTGCAACTTCATCAATGCAGCGCCCTGGATGGACTTCGATTCCACGTGCTCAATCCCGGTTAGATAAAGAAAGTGGTATTCAAAAAAATAAACTAGATATCCTTCCATCTGCGCCGGGTCCATTCCACCATAGGCCTGCGCAACATAGATTGTTGGAAGGTTGAATTCCGGGAAGATGTCCTTGGGCATTTGCAACCACGCCAGCGTTGATGCAAGCGCAATAGCAAGCACCATTACAACTACGGTAAGTGGACGGCGGAGGGCTGCTCTGGGTAGGTTCACAAGAATGTAAGAAGATGAATTCGGGTGGAGTCTAGCATGCGTATTTAGGCGTCGCAATCTTACTCAAGATAAAATTACGGAAACAGAACAGTGGTTTTCCATAATGGGAAATCATGGAAACCTCGATGAATACAGTGTCAAACAAACTACCATCGATAATTCGCAAAAACAGGGATTTATATGTTGACGAGTGGACAATCTTTGATGGCAAGTTGCTTTATAGCGATAAAGACAAATTCAGAATAAAGCCATTCGCCACTTTCACCACGAATAGTTAAGTTGTTTGTGTTCTAACGAAGATCAGGCAGAAACTTAGAAATCCGTATATCTGCGAGTTCCATTCTGGTTCTTGCATTTACTTTTAGTCATCGCTGCTGGGTCCTTATTTATGCCAGTTCTGTTCGGGGCTATGTACTTTAGTTATCCAGCCTAGCTTTGCTATTCGATGTCAGTTCCATTTTGGGTCTTAATTATTACTTTGGTTTTATCCATAAAGCACATAATTGTTTGCTCTAAATCAGCTTTAGCTTCTAATGGCTTCCGCCGGGAAACAAAAATTAAGTCCAGTAAGCGCTCGCCCCATAAGGTTTTCCCCTCGAGTTGCTGCTTGCGGAGGTTCTTTGAGCAACACTCACTACGAATCGCAACAAAAAGCAGCGCGCCAATCAGAACACAAGATTCTTCTAGTCGATGATTCCAGCACCACACTCCTAATCGAAGAAATGATGCTCAGGCAGCACACTCAATATGCGCTGGTCCTGGCGCGGGACGGAGAAGAGGCGGTTGAAAAGGCGATTGCTGAACAACCCAATCTGATCCTGATGGATGTGATCATGCCCAGAATGAACGGGTTTGAGGCCTGCCGCGAGATGCGAAGGCATGAAGCCTTGCGGAAAGTCCCCATCATCATGGTCACCAGCCGGGGCGAGTCATACAACGTTGAGCAGGGATTCGAAAGCGGCTGTAACGACTACGTCACCAAACCAATTGATGGCGCCGAACTGGTTGAAATTGTAAATGGCTATCTGATGGGGCAAGGCTGAACGAAATGATTTCTAAATCTGAATCGACCAATATTCCACAGGCAAGCCTGGCGGACCTGGAAAGAAACCTGGGAAGCCTTGCATTGCAATATATGAGACGGTCCATAGAACTTCCGTTAAACAACGAGAAGCAAACAGTCCTGGCCAGACTCTATTCCGCGGCCAACACGCTGCATCAGGCCGTGCGGGAAGGCATGGTTGAGAATGCCGTTTTTGAAATCGGCTCAAACCTCATCGGCTGTGAGCAAGTAGCGCTGCTGGTTATGCCCAAACAGCAGAGCCGGCTGGATTTTATTGGCTCCGCAGACTTTAACCCAAAACACCTTGAAATTCTCCGGCGGAATGCAAAACGAATCATTGAAGAAGCTCCGACAGATTCAATCTTCATTGAAACTGCAGACAAGGACCGGTCTTTTTTGTCGTCGCTGGGCATCTGCGCCCGCGTTCCCTTCTGGCTTGATAGTGCAACCAAGGGTGCGATCGTTTTCTTTGACCTGCTTCCGCAACGCAATGGTCTCGATGCGGTAGATCGGGAGCTTTTGCAACTACTTTGCGCCTACACGGGACCTTGCCTTGCGGCCAACAAAACCAAACAGCAGAAGACCACTGGATGGGTGCAGCTATGAAAACGGCAGAAGTGGCAATAGTAGATCCAGCAAAAACGTCGCCTTCTAAGGAAATCTATCTGCATCCGGGACAGATCCACGTTTCCGCAGAGCCGGTTCAGATATCCATGATTCTGGGCTCTTGTGCGGGCATATGTCTTTATGACCGCCGCCAGGCCATTGGCGGGGCAACACATTACATGTTGCCGCAGTGGGAGGGACCCGGCGCGCCATCTACTCGATATGGGGATGTTGCCCTGAGTTCCATGCTCAAGCAATTTCAGGCTCATGGAAGCGCACCCACTGACCTGGAAGCCAAAGTTTTCGGCGGCGCATGCATGTTTCAGGCTTTTCGCGCTGAAAACGGAGGCGAGGGCCACATTGGCTCACGCAACATCCAACTGGCGCTCCAGACCTTTTTACGGCTTGGAATCGTTATTGCCGCCAGGGACACGGGCGGTGAAAACGGGCGCAAAATCAGCATGCAGAGCAATAACGGCTCAGTAGCCGTTTCAGTAATCAGGAACTCATAATGGAAATTCAACGTGACATCATATTGAAAAATTTTCTGCTTGAGTCCGAGGAAGGGCTCAGCCAGATGGAGCAATCCATTTTGGAGTTGGAGCATCATCCCAACAGCAGCGAGACGATTCAGAGCATTTTCCGCGTCGTCCACACCATGAAGGGCAATGCCAGTCTGCTGGAGATTGACGGTCTGCTGGCCTTCTCCCATAGTGCAGAGGATCTGCTGGATGATCTTAGAAACGGCAATCTCTCCGTCACACCTGAAATCGTTACGCTGTTGCTCGATCTGGTGGACGCTCTGCGGCAAATGGTTGCAGCCGCGGGCCAGGGCAAGGACGAGATGGGCCCCAGCGCAAAGAGCATTCTCGCCAGAATCTCCCATCATTTAAATGCAGACGGAAAAACTGCCAGGAAGCAGGAAGCCTCCAGAGAATACGAAGGGCGTCTTTCCGACTCCGAAATAACGGGGGAAGTTCACCACAAAGCCACACGTACATTGCGTGTGGACGTGGAAAAGCTGGATCGCCTGCTCGATCTGGCCGGAGAACTCACGATCGCACGCGGGCGTGTGGGGCAGATGCTGGAAGCAAAAGGCGAGATCAGCATTGAAGACCTGCGCGACGCGCACAGCTTTTCCGATGCCCTGCATTATGAGTTGCAGGACACTATCCTGAAAGTCCGCATGGTGCCGATCGGCCCCCTGTTCCATCAATACAACCGCACCGTGCGCGATATGGCCAAGTCGCTGGGCAAGATGGCCCAGCTTCGCATTGAGGGAGAAGAAATTGAAGTTGACACCTCGGTGGTGGAATATCTGAAAGACCCGCTGCTGCACATGATCCGCAATGCGCTGGGCCATGGCATTGAGCCACCCGCACAACGGAAAAAGAGCGGGAAGTCGCAAACCGGCACCATCACGATCCGTGCGGCTCGCGAGGGTGGAAACATAGTAATCGAGATAACGGACGATGGCGCGGGTCTGGATAAACAGAAAATCAGTGAACTGGCCCTGAAAAAGGGGCTGATCTCTGAGTCGCAAAAGCTGTCAGACCATGAGATCTGCCAATTGATCTTCGAACCCGGATTCACCACCGCCAGCCACGTTAGCGATATGTCTGGGCGCGGAGTCGGCATGGATGTGGTCCGGCGCAACATCCAGGCGCTGCGCGGAAGCGTGCATGTCACCAGCCAGGCGGGTGTGGGAGCAACTGTGCGAATCCGGCTTCCGCTTACGCTCGCCATCATTGAAGGCTTTGGCGTAGGCATAGGCGACGAGACCTATGTGATTCCGGTAGATCAGGTCATTGAATGCGTGGATTTGCCGCGCGAAGACCATGAAAACGCGCGCAGGGATGGCGTGTTGCAACTTCGCAATGAGCCGCTACCTTTTATTTATCTCAAAGATCATTTTGGGCTGCCCGGAGAACGCGGCGCAAGACAAAGCGTGGTGGTGGTGCAACATGAGACCAGCCGCGCCGGACTGGCCGTGAATGAGCTCTACGGGTCCACGCAAACGGTCATCAAGCCCTTGCCGGCCATTTTTAAAGATGTTCCCGGAGTATCAGGTTCAGCGATCCTGGGCAATGGCCGGGTAGCGCTGATCCTGGACATTCCGGCGCTGTTCCGCGACTTCCGCTTGCAGGAAGCGCACACAAATTAAGTTCCTCTAGATCAAAAAAAGCAAACTGAGCAAATTTGAAGCTCATGGAGAAAGAAGAATGTTGAATACCTTGATTGCAAACATTTCCGTAGGCAAACGGCTGTTCTTAGGCTTTGGCCTGGTGCTGTTCCTCACAGCGGGCATCGGTTTGGTCGGCTGGCACTATACCCGGTCCATGGCCAGCGAGTTTGACAGCCTGTACACGCAAAATCTTCAGTCAGCCGTACATCTCTCGAACGCGGAGCGGGGATTGTGGGAGCTTCGCTTCGGAATCGCTAACTATGTGGGCTGGAGCCCTGCAGATCGTCTTCGCATTCGTGCGGACGAGACCAAATGGATGCGCCAGGTTGAAGATAACATGAAGGCATACGGCGAGGGATCTCGTTCGGCCGCAGAAAAAGAAGGACTGAAAGACTGGGATGAGTGGTATACCAAATACCTGCAGGCGCGTCCGCACTGGTTTGAGCTGGTTGATGCCGGAAAGACCGAAGAAGCATTGGAATACCGCGCGGCAACCACAACGCCTTTTGCCGCAAATTCAGTCAAGGCCCTGGCCAAACTAATCACCACGCAAAATGATCTGGGCAATGAAAAGCGCACGCAGGTGAATGGAGAGGCGAATTCGTCGCTGCAGATGATCTGGGCCTTACTGCTGCTGGCCATTGCGGCGGGCATGGCAATGGCGTTCATCGCTACGCGTAGCGTGACCACGCCGGTAAGCGCATTAGCTAAACATCTTTCGGACCTGGCCGCTGGCGGTGGCGATCTGACCAAGCGAATGGAAGTTAGATCCACTGACGAAGTTGGCCAGATGGGCGTCTCCCTCAACACTTTCCTGGTGAAGCTCGAAAAGATCATCGTTGACGTAAAGGGTGGAGCTGCCGCCATTGCGGTTGCCGCACAGCAGGTGGCTTCGTCTTCTTCTTCGTTGTCGCAAGGAACAAGTGAACAGGCCGCTTCAGCGGAAGAAACCACCAGCAGCCTGGAAGAGATGAGCGCCTCGATCCAGCAGAACTCTGAGAACAGCCGCCAGATGGAGCAGGTGGCCGCGAAAGGTGCGCGAGAAGCCGAAGAAAGCGGCAAGGCCGTGAATCACACGGTGGACGCCATGAAGTCAATCACGGAGAAAATTGACATCGTCGACGAGATTGCCTATCAGACAAATCTGCTGGCGCTGAACGCGGCGATTGAAGCGGCCCGCGCCGGAGAGCATGGCAAGGGCTTTGCCGTGGTCGCCACGGAAGTGCGTAAGCTGGCGGAGCGCAGTCAGGCAGCCGCTAAGGAAATCAGTTCACTGGCCACAGACAGTGTAAAGGTGGCGGAGCACTCCGGTAAGCTGCTGGATGAGTTGGTGCCATCCATCCAGAAGACCGCAGAATTGGTGCAGGAAGTTGCCGCAGCATCGCGTGAACAGTCTGCCGGCGTGGCGCAGATCAATAAAGCCATGGCGCAGGTGGACCAAGTCACCCAGCGCAGCGCTTCTTCAGCGGAAGAGCTCTCCAGCACGGCTGAGGAGCTGGCATCGCAATCGGAAGCATTGCTGCAATTGATGGACTACTTCAAAGTGAGCGGCGACTCCGGCTTTTCCTTCCCGCCGAAACCGCGCACCAGGCTTGCCTGGAGCGAACCCGAGGTTCACAAAGCCATGCATGCAACCGCATCGGCAGGTGGCAGACCGAACGGCAAGGCCGAAGCGGACACAATGAGTTTTTCACGCTTCTAGGGGAGAAAGCCAATGGATACAGCCATCAAAGAAGCCATAGAGAAAGAGCAGTATTTAACTTTCTTCCTCGTCAATGAAGAATGCGCCATCACCATTCTCAAAGTCAGGGAGATCATTGAGTATGACGCGATCACGACCGTGCCCAAAATGGAGCCATGGGTGCGGGGAGTCATTAACCTGCGCGGCTCCGTGGTGCCGGTCGTTGACCTGGCGGCGAAGTTCGGAATGGAACAGAAGCCGGTTGGAAAAACGACGTGCATCGTGATCGTGGAAGCGCGGTTTGAAGACCAGCAAATAATTGTAGGACTGATTGTGGATGCAGTGAGCCAGGTAATGGAACTGGCCCACGATGATATACAGCCGGTCCCGGATTTCGGGACCAGCGTAAAAATGGACTATCTCATTGGCATGGCGCAGTCTGGGAAGAAATTCGCCCTTCTGCTGGACGTGGACAAGGTCCTCACCACGGAAGAATTGCGCGACCTGAGTCTGGTTTCCAGCTCAGTGGAGAATGCTGAGCTGGAAAAAATAGCCGGAGAAGAATCGCCCACGGCCAGCCCTGTGGAAACGGAAGAATAAAAGACCATTTATTTTCAAGAAAGACCCATGAACGAAAAGCATTTTGAAGAACCTGTTGCCCCACACTCTGAAGCCGGCATAAAGAAGATCCTGCTGGTTGATGATTCATCCACCTCACGTATGACGGCCAGGATGCTCCTGTCTGGTCATGAATCCTATGTTCTCACCAGTGCCTGCGATGGCCAGGAAGGAGTAGAAAAGGCCATCGCTGAACTCCCGCACCTGATCCTCATGGACATTGAGATGCCGCGAATGAACGGAATTGAGGCATGCAAGCTGCTGAAGCAGAACAAGGCAACCAAAAATATCCCAATCGTTCTATTGACCATGCGCGGTGAGGATACATTCGTCCGCCAAGCTTATGCCAACGGTTGCAATGACTTTTTAACCAAGCCTGTCAATGAGCAGAAGCTGGAAGCCGTGATCAAAAAATATCTTGGGTCGTAGCCAATTCGCTCGGCTGAGCTACGATTTTTTTTGAATCCCTGGCTGACTCAACTTCCCTTGAAAGAGTTACAGAACCATGCAACCGATGGACATCAGTTCGAAAGTGGCAGGAGCGGTCGATTCACTCGCTGATCCGGCCACTTCTCTCGTCACTTTTCAGACCCTCTCGCACCAGATCTCTGAAAAGGAATTTCTGCGCCTGCGCAACCTCGTTTATGAGGAGGCAGGCATATGGCTTTCGCAGGCCAAGGCCGCGCTTCTCGTCGGACGGCTCGCCAAACGCCTACGACTGCACGAATTAAAGTCATTCAAGCAATATTACGAACTCGTGATCAATTCCCCGGAAGAACGCATTCATATGCTGGATGCGCTTTCCACCAATGAGACCCGGTTTTTTCGCGAACCACAACACTTTGAATTGCTGAGATCGTTCGTTTTTCCAAAGTGGGCCGAGGAAGCTGCAACAGGGCGACGTGCCCGTAAGATTCGTGTATTAAGCGCTGGTTGCTCCACTGGCCAGGAGCCTTATTCTCTGGCGATGGTCCTTCTTGATCATTTTCCCGCCACTGATGGATGGGAAATAGAAATCATCGCTACGGATCTCTCCACGCGTGTACTCGAAATTGCCCAGGCTGGCATCTGGCCGGATACAAAGGCAGAGGAAATCCCTACTCCTTATCTCAAAGCCTTTATGCTCAAAGGATTTGCGGACCAGGTCGGCAGGATGAGAGCAGGGCCGGAAATTCGGTCCATTATCAGATTTTTCCGTATGAATTTGAATGAACCTGCATATCCGTTGACTGGCAAATTCGACATGGTTTTTTGCAGGAATGTTCTGATCTATTTTGATCAACGCGGACGCGAGCAGGTGGTGCGACGCCTGGCCAGTTTCCTTTCGCCTGATGGATACCTCTTTCTCGGTCACGCTGAAAGCCTGCACTCCATGAGCGACCGCTTGCGGAGCGTTATCCCCACGGTCTACACCGGAAAAAATGATAGCGTGGAAGATGCAAAACCATAGGCCCGCTTCCCCAATCCAGGTTCTGGTCGTAGACGACTCCGCTGTGGTACGGCAAGTCATGCAAGCCATTCTTTCCCAGGAAACCGATATGGCGGTTACTGTTGCCGCCGATCCCCTGATCGCGATGCAAAAGATGAAGCAGATGCGGCCGCACGTTATTGTTCTTGACCTGGAAATGCCCAGAATGGACGGCCTGACCTTTCTCCGTAAGATCATGTCTGAAGACCCGATCCCCACACTGGTATGTTCGGGGGTCGCCGCAAGAGGCACGGAGAAAGCTCTTCTGGCGTTGGAAGAAGGAGCGCTGGGCATTCTCACCAAACCTAAACTTGGTGTCGGCAATTTCCTTCACGAGTCCGCCCTGGTGCTGATTGATATGGTCAGGGCCGCAGCGCAGGCAAAGGTAAAGCAGCGGATGCCATTCCGCAACTTTTCAGGCAGCCGCCCATCGCCTGTTTCAGCCCTACGTTCAATACCCGCGCGACAAGGTGGCACAATTGTCGCAATAGGTGCCTCCATTGGAGGAACAGAGGCGCTGGCAGAGGTACTCACAGCATTGTCTCTCGATGCGCCCGGCATCGTGATTGTCCAGCACATGCCTGAGTTTTTTACGACAGCGTTCGCCAACCGCCTGAATGCCTTGTGCCGGATCGAGGTGAAGGAAGGCGCAGATGGCGATCAGATTATTCGAGGTCGCGCCATCATCGCGCCAGGAAACCACCACATGTCTGTGGTGAGGAGCCGCGGTGGTTTTTATATTGAGCTCAGTGACGGCCCTTTGGTCTCGCGCCATCGTCCCAGTGTTGATGTACTTTTCCACTCTGTGGCCTCTGCCGCTGGCGCAAGCGCACTGGGAATTATTCTTACAGGAATGGGAAATGATGGCGCAACCGGAATGCTCGCAATGAAGCGTGCCGGCAGCACTACCATTGCGCAAGATGAAAAGAGCTGTGTTGTTTTTGGCATGCCCAAAGAGGCGATCTCTGCCGGAGCTGTTGACACGGTTGCGCCCTTGGCCGGCATTCCGCAACTAATTATGAACTGGGCAAATTCCGGCCGACTGAAACAGCCATTGGAGGCCCCCCGATTAAACCCATAGGAAATCTCAGCTCCATTTCAGCAGATGATCTTGCCATCCACATTAACGGACTTTTATTGCTTGTGTTGAGGAAGTGATTGATTGCAAAAATAGACTTTTGCTACTGAGTGGAATGTTGATTTTCCAGATGTGCGAGTCTCAACATTTCTCCATGGTCTCTTTTCAGGCTTTTTCAACCATCCGGACAGTCTGCATAAGTTCCTGCGATAATCTGGCCAGAACCTGCGCTTCCGCTGTCTTTATAAAGAAGTGGCCTCCAGAAAATGTGTGCAGGGTAAATTGACCTGAGGTATGCATCTGCCATGCTTGCATATCGGCATCTGTTACATCTGCATCTTCAGTGCCGGTAAAGCCCACTATAGGACAGTCCAGTAGCGTGGCAGGCTCGCACTTGTAGGTTTCAACCACCTGCAAATCGGCGCGCAGCAGGGGCAAAGCCAGCTTCATCATTTCATCATTTTCCAGTATTTCAGGGGGCGTCCCATTCAGTTCACGCAAAACCGTTCGAATCTCTTCTACTGGCTGATCATGCACGGCAGGACGCTTGCGCGGCAGGTGCGGCGCTCCTTGTCCAGAAACGAATAGTTTGGCGGGTTGTATGTTATATCGATCCCGAACAACCTGCGCCAATCCAAAGCTGATAAGCGCCCCCATACTGTGCCCAAAAAACGCAAATGGGCGATCAAGGAATAACTGCCTCTCCATCGCAAGATCATTCACAAGCCGTGATAGCTCCCGGTAGGGCTCGTGATTGATGCGCGCACCGCGCCCCGGCAGCAATACAGCTCGCACCTCAACAAAATCCGGCAGCCACTTCTCCCAGCCGCGAAAGATGTATTCATTGCC
>FTHE01000094.1_pt1 | contig 14109 bp, 11 predicted proteins | sample 1640881 | NCBI WGS metagenome assembly FTHE01 (sample SAMEA3914788, study PRJEB12502) | metagenome | biome: forest; material: soil | place: Canada | collected 2011-07-03 | depth 0.1 m
GCGCTCCTCCTCCACACTTCACGCCAGTGCCAAACCGAGTACGCCAGAGTTGGCGTTCTGCCGCCAGTGAGGCAGAATATCTTTGATCGTAGCGAGCAGTTCTTCAACACCGTCGGACTTGTCCACCACTGCGTCAATGAACGGCAGGTCATGCCTGAAGGCGTATGAGGCGCCCGTATAGAGGATGATCTTTAATTCAGGACAGGTAATCTTCAGCCGTGCCGCGAGCTGGCAACCGTTCATGGCGGGCATCTCATAGTCCAGGACGGCCACGTCAAACTTACCCCTTTGGAACGTCTCTGCCACTTGGATTGCGTTATTCGAGGTAGCTACCACGTAACCGCTGGTTTCCAGAATGAGGGCCCGGAGCGCCAGGGCTGATTCAGCATCGTCAACACACAACACGCGCCAACCGCGGCCTGAGAACTCGGTGAGTAGTTTTGTTTCTTTTGTTGACACTATGGCCTCCTTACAAGCAGTGGCTGTTCATCGTTGGTCCACCACGGTTTCGAACACGGCATAGTCAACAGCAACTATGGGCCCAAACATTCTTGCTGGATCAAATTCTCTAAAGTGTTTCTGTGCTGTGCGTTACAGACGCTTGATACGGATGGAGTTAAATCCCCCGAAGTGCGAGCCGACTGCTTTTCGACAGCGGCGTCGAACGCAAAACGCATGGTGACACCAAGGCGGGAAATGTCGGAGATGTAACCCAGCTAATGCGATTCGAGGTTATCCATAGAAGGCTGTCGCGAAGCAAAGGGACCTTCTATCAGGCTTTCTTCCATTTAGCGAAAGACCTTTACCAGAATGGGCAGCAAACACCATGGAATGAGGGTACTTCTAGTTTTGGTTCGAGACACACTGACACTTGCCTGCGCACGGCGATTCTGTTCAGGCCTTGCGGTCGACGTTGAACGCGCCATCTTGCTGATAGACGGTTTCAGGAATTACGTCATCAATTAGGTCCGATGTGAGTCATTCCGAAGGCAGGCATGATTTGCGAGAAACGCGCTCAGGCCTGCCATGCACGATCACATCTTTCCACGCTGAGTTCGGCTCTGAAGTCGTTTGATCAGAGCAGTTGAAATCAGGAAAAGCGTAATCAGTTTCACTCATGCAGGCGCATCATCGCATTGCCCTCTTCGAGTGAGTTAGTGGGTTAAGCTGTTTCACCAGCCGTTGCGGCTATTGCCTGTTCGAGTCGAGTCCTTACAATTTCGCCCAACAGGAAGAGGTCCGTAAGCACGGCACGGAGATGAATCGAAGCGTTGAGGTTATCAATCAACTGGGAACTGATGGTCGGCTGGTCTAAGACCAACTCGATTGCGGCGAGCGAATTGCGAGCATCACGATCAAGCACGTCACAAAAGGCCAGGAACTTCTCTGCCGGCTCAAGCCCTTCCGTTTTCCAGGTACTGGTACAGATCTCGGTGAGTCCTCTGAGTGCATCCGCAGCGTGGTGGAGGAAATCCCGGATCTGCTTGCCCGCCTGGCTGCCCTTGTCGCTAGGCAAGCCCTGGGCGGCATAGGCAAGCATGAATTCGTAAGACTCTTCCACTGTGTTACAACGATCGCAAATTTCAGCTAGCATCTCGCGCTTCTCCTTCTTTGGTTGGTGCAATTGGCTTTACCAGCCAACGCGCCGGATCGTGTTCCTTCAGATAAAAATCCCGGCTCATCCAGCCGAAGATCATCGATTTTGTGATCTCGCGTTTTTCCGGGCGAAGACCAAAATAGACATGTATCATGACGAGTGCAATAAGACCGACACCTGCGAGCCCGTGAAGCACATACATCAACCCCCAGGTCATATCGCTGAACAGGTACGGATTACGCGGGAAAAAGACTGTTTGTACCCTGAACATCATGAAAACACCTGTGCAGATCACTGACAGGCCGCACAGAACGATCACCCCATGGAACAGCTTGTTCTCAAGCGGATATTTCGCGAATTTCCGCGGAGGCGGCGCGGACTTTCCCAGGAACCGCCGCACCCGTTTTACAGCGTCCTGCAAATCCTGTTTGTCCGGCCAGATGGACCAGAAATCCAGGAAAAACGAAGCATGGATCACGTGAAACAAGATGGATGCAGTCAATACCGTGCCGGCGATCCAGTGATAAGTGACCCAATTGAATTGCACCCCCACTCTCGGCAGAAACGCGGTAAAGAGAAGCGTGAACATAGACGCGGCCATTACCCAGTGAAAGGCGCGAGCCACCAGTGAGTGGCGGGGGACACGTTTGGGAATGGCAGACACGATTTGTGGCGATACGTCATCAACGGCCCATTGCTTTTTTCTTGTGAAAAACTTGAGATACGTGGCATGGACAATCAGGAATGCCAATCCGGCTATGACCGCAATCCAAATCAGGAACCATGCAATATGAATGGGGACCCTTTGCCCCCAGGGATCTTTCGCCCACTGCAAGAAGTTCATGCTGTCTCCTCCGGTCCCCGGATGGCCCGCATCACCAGGTTTCGCATAAGAGGGACCTTATAAGCATTGAATTGCAACGGCACAGCTCCGTTGACGGCGAGTTCCCCGGCCATCCGTCCCGTGGCGCTATTTCTTGGCTTGCCGCTCACCGCCTTTTCCACGGGGCTCAAACGCAACGGGCGCGCTGCCGCTCCGTTCACCGCGATTCTGATGCGCTCAATCATTCCTCCCGAGACTGTCATGGCCGAAGCAACATTCATCAGCGGAAAATCCCAGACGTTTCTGTCGCGTATTTTTTCAAAATAGAATTCCGCTCCAGCCCAGGTTCCCGGGATACGAATGGCCGTTAGCAAATCTCCCGGCTCGAGGATATGCAGCCGGGTTATGTCGATATCCGGGCCGATAAAGTAATCTTCCGCATCCACGACTCGTTCGCCCTTGCCTGTGCGGATTACAAATTTTGCGTCGAGGGCGATCAACGCCGGCGCCGTGTCAGAAGGATTCACTGCGACACAGCGGTCGGCATGTAAAATTGCATGCTCCCGGTTGCGTCCCACCGGAGTATCTGCGAAGCAGATGTTGCCGCCCGCGCGGTAGCATGGCCACCCGCCCCTGTAGTACCAGCAGCGAGTGTCTTGCGAAACATTCCCGCCAATGGTTCCCTGGTTGCGAATCTGTGGTGATGCCACCAGTTCCGCGGCGTGCGGCAGCAGAGCGTATTTTTCATTGAGCAGCGGATGTGTGACTATCTCTGTCAGCGTTGTCATGGCCCCAATCCCAACACCATCGGCAGTCGCCCGAATTCCCCTGAGTTCATCAACCGCGCTGAGATCAATCACGATCTTGGGTTTCCGAATCCTGTCCTTCAGCCAGTCGAAGCTGTCGAGTCCCCCGGCCAATACCCACGCATCTGTCCCATGCTGACGAAGAAGGTTGTGCGCTTCGTCCACGGAGGTGGGCTGGAGCAACTCGAAAGCCGGCATTACATCTCGTATTACAGCCATAGGTTTTTCTCGCTCTCCATCAAATGTGCGCCATCAGCGGATGTTGCATTGGCCGTCCCGCCTCCAGCGAGGTAAGAATTGTGTCGGCATTGACTGGAGCGCGCTGAAAAATCTCATCTCCCAGGGCGTCGGAGAGAGCATTCAGAATCGCGCAGCATCCGCCTCCCACAGGAGGCTCGCCAATGCCGCGAGCGCCCACGGGAGTCTCCGGGTCGGGAATGTCCAGCGCCGCCCACTGCATGTTCACCGGCACATCGAGAATCGTAGGCGGTTTGCTCTGGTAGAAACGTTTGGAGAGCATCTCACCGTAGTGTGGATCGAACACCCACTTCTGCCCGATCGCATGCGCAATGCCCAACGTTGAACGGCCGAGAACCTGTCCACCCAGGGCACGCGGGTGGATTACTGTACCGACATCGGCACAGCACAGATAGTCGATAATCTCGTATTTGCCTGTCTCGCGATCTACCTCTACCTCGGCAAAACTTGCTACATAAGAGAAGGTCTGGCCGTCGCGGGGATATTTGTCTTTTGCTGCCACGACCAAGCCTTGTCCGGCAAGAGCCGCCATTGATTGCTTGGTCTGCCGGTTAATGTCGTCAGGAACCTCATGTCCGTCATAGATACCGCCGAGTTGCACCGCGCGCCTGGCGCTTTCCGCGAACGTAATGCCACGGCCACCGCCTTTCCGGAACACGCGCTCGTTGGCCACCTCGTAGTCCTCAGGCTTCCCGCCCAGAGTCTTGGCAGCGATCTCCTGTAGCTTTTTGCGCGCCTCCATTGCGACAGCATGAGCGGCGCGGGTCATTGCGTGTGTCGTCTGACTGCCGCCGGAAACGCAGGTGTAGGGCATGTTCTCCGCAGTATTGCCCCAGGTAATGTCACACTTGTCCCATGCGACTCCAAGAATTTCAGCGCCAACCCGATGAACATCGACCACCGACTCCGTCCCCAGATTGCCGATCCCTGACCGGAAATTCACGCGGCCATCGGGCCTGATTACGAGAAGTCCATCGAATCCGACTGTGCCGCCTGTGAAGCACCCAAGTGCAACACCGACACCGCGAACTTTGGCGCCGGTCTTATTACGAACGCGCGCGAGCCGATTGCTCCAGTTAAACTGTTCGGCTCCGCGATCCAAAGCCTCTTTCACAAACGCGCTGGTCGCATGCTGACGTGTGCCGTTAATCTGCGGACCAAACGGAGCTTTTCCTTCCGCGCAATTCATCCGGCGCATGGCAACCTGGTCCACACCAAGCTTCCGAGCAGCTTTCGCCAGGATCGGTTCCATGAGCATGACGCCCTGCAAGCCGCCTGGTGAACTCTGTGCGCTTCTGGGGGGCGTGTTGGTAAGGACAGTAACTCCGCGCCAACGCATTGCCGGCGGCTGGTACAACAGAGACACAATTCGCCCTGAAGTGGGAACATCACCCTGCGCGTCATAGGGGCCGTTGTTGGAGATCACGAACATATCGAGGGCCAGAATTTGCCCCTCTTTCGAGAAGCCGACCTTTACTCGCCCAGCTATGCTGGGCCGCGCGCGCCCGATGAACGTCTCTTCTTCGCGGCTGACGCGCATCATCACTGGAGAACCGGTCTTCTTGGCCAGGAGGGCCGGAATAATCATCGATACGCCTCCGGTCACCTTGCTGCCGAAGCCGCCTCCCGTGTACGCGCTGATAAAGACGATGTCCTTGGGATCCATGTGCAGCCATCGTCCGATCACCGGCAGCGTTTGATATGTGCTCTGTGTGCCGCTGTAAATATAGAGCTTGCCGTTCTGCCAATATGCCATCGCGCTGCGCGTCTCCAGCGTCTGGTGGCTGGTGTCCGGCGTCAGGAACGTTTCATCCACTATCAGGGCCGCATTCCGGAAGCCCGATTCAACATCCCCATACGACCATTCTCCAGGCGCCTTTCCCCTCGGCAGATGGCCCTGCTTTTCCTCGGCGAAGTCAGCCTCTCTCCACTTGAGTTCTGTAACGTAAGGTTGATCGGTGGAACCCGGAGCCGGCTGGACCCAGATGTTGCCGTCAGTCCGGGGATTCGGACTTCCCGGCCGCAAAGTCTCCAGCGGGTCAATTGCGAACGGAAGTTGTTCGAAATCAATCTCGATGTTTTCGATGGCCTCGGCCGCAGTGAGTTCATCCACAGCAGCGACGGCAAGAATCGGCTCGCCATGGTAGACAGGCTCATTAGTCAGCGCGCGTTCGGCCCATTTGGTCGCCTTGATGACCGTCCCTGCATCTGTTAGCGTGTCGCCCGGAAAGGGAACTTCGTCCGGCGTCAAGATCGCTTTGACACCAGCCATTCTCAGGGCCTTTTCTGCGCGAATCCGCTTCACTCGTGCGTGCGGATAGGGGCTGAGCAGCAGCTTGCAGAACAGCATGCCGTCGGCCCGATAATCTTCCGCATACTTAGCGCTGCCGGTAACCTTGGCATACAGGTCGGGTGTCGTATAGTCTTTGCCGATCAACCGATGACCACGCCCGTACTCGTCTGCGCTTGTCTGTGCCGTCTTGGTACTTTCGCTTTTAGCCACGTCAGGCCCTCCTCATGTACTCGGCGCCGCGCATAAGGGCGGTCAAAATCTTGTCGTAGTCCTGGCAGCGGCACAGATTTCCGGAAAGACCGTGCGCCAGTTGCTGCCTTGTGGGATTGGGGTTCGTTTTCAAAAATCCGACGGCGGACATGATGAAGCCGGGCATGCAAAACGCGCACTGGAACCCTTGTTCGTCCACAACGCCCTGCTGCACAGGATGGAGTTTGCCGCCGGGGCGGGCCAGGCCTTCAATGGTAAAGACCTTTCGATTGCGTACGGTGTGCGTCAGGACCGAGCAAGCGTAATGGGGCACATCCTCAAGCAGCACGGTGCAAGAGCCACATTCAGCGCGGTCGCAGCCAAGCTTTGTGCCCGTAAGGCCTAATTTGTATCGTAGTGTCCACGCCAGCGTTTCCTGCTTGCTCACATCAACCCGACGCTGCTGTCCGTTTACGCTAAGCGTGATGAGCCGCTCGCCCGCTCCTGGGTGCGGCACCAATGCTCCCAGCAAGCGCGAACCGCGAAACAGGTACCCTGCGGAGGAGGCTGCTGCGCCGGTCATGATGACGCCTCGTATAAACGTACGCCTGGAAATCGCCCGCGGTGTATCTACCGTCAACTCTCTGCCAGTTTTTTCATGCATGGCTTCGTTGTCTCCAGGGATGGATTTGGCCATTGATACGCGTTGAGCCTCAATAGCTTGCTCTGCAATCACTTATGTCATTTTGAGAAGCACGTTGGCGACCATTTCTGAAGTCGCGGTCGGGCGGGCTTAAGCATCTGGAAATGGGCGTGTTCGAACTACTCGCAAACTGAATGCCGACTGGCGGATGTCGGTATTTCGACGCACGTGTCGAAAGTGTGAAGACCGGTTCGTCAACTCTAGCGAGGTCCGATATCCGTAAGGGATATAGCAGAGGCATTCCTCGAGGGCACTCGAGTATCAGTTTGCTTTGTGCGGCAAGCCTTCCGCTCTTCCGTCCGTGTTTTCAATCACCCGAAGTGTTGATACCAGGCTTGCAACGAGCAACAAGGATTTTACGCAGAAGCAAAAGTCTGTCAGTTCGCGTGTCGCTGTACTCTCATCATAATTAGACAATGAAATAGGAGGACAGATATGAAGGTCGGAATTATTGGAGCGGGTGCAGTCGGTTCCGCATGCTTTTTGTCTTTAGTGATGCGTGGAAGTGCGCGCGAGGTCGTGCTGGTCAACCGGGATCGCAAGCGGGCCCAGGGCGTCGTGACGGACGTCCAATACGGAACGGTACTGTCGCGGCCAATTGTGGTGCGCGACGGCGATTATGCCGATTTGGCTGGCTCCTCAGTGGTGATGATTACCGCCGGAGTCAACGAGAAAGGTGGGGGCGCAACCGATCGCAACGATCCCATGGGCAGGCTCCGTTTGCTCGAGGCGAATGCTGCAATTTTTCAGGACATCGTCCCGAAGATCCATCACTCTGCTCCCGATGCGCTGATTCTGGTCGTAACCGATCCGCCGGACGCGCTGGCAGAAGTGGTGCGTTTGTTGGGACACGAGCGCGTGTTGAGCACCGGCACATCCCTTGACACGCTACGGTTCCGATTTCACCTGGGGAAGCGTCTTAACGTCAGTGCGTCGGACGTGGAGGCGCTGGTCTTGGGTGAACATGGTGTCTCATCAGTTTTCCTGTGGTCGTCAGCGCGAGTGGGTGGCAGGAATGTATTAGACCTCTTTGGGGAGAGCCCATCGCCACAAACGGTGCGTGAAGAACTGGAACGTGAAGTGCGGTACGCAAACATCACGATTATTGAAGGTATCGGCGCCAGCCAGTATGGGATCGGGATGGCCTGCGCGCGACTCACTGAGATGGTATTGCGCGATGAGAGGGCCGTAATTCCTGTGGGATGTTACAACCCAACATTCGGAGTTACGCTTTCCTTGCCCAGTGTCGTTGGCCGGGAAGGCGTGCATCGGGTGATCGAACCCGAGATGTCCGACGCGGAACAACAAGGTTTGCAGCGCAGTGCCGAGGCGATCAAGTCGGCGTTATCTCGCCTCAATCTCAAGGAATTGCGGAGAACAGCTTGAGGCTTGTCTCGAGAAGACAAGGAAATTTATGCCACCGCAATAGTCGGCTGAAAGGCGATCGGCAGTTCCAGGCAGTCAACACCATATAAGAGCCCCCGAAACCAAAATGTGAAGATGAGCATTGAAGGTCAGATGTCGCCCGAAGGCGGCAGAGGCCGGCGGGCTAGAATCCCGTCGTCCCCGCCAGCTTTTTTCAATAACCTGCCAATGTTGGTGATAGACTTTTAACATTGTGCCGCAATTTGTAATTGAACGCGAAATCCCGGGTGCCGGAGCACTGTCAGAAATACAGATACGTGAAGTGTCTATGCGTTCGTTGCAGGCGTTGAAGGAATTGGGGCCACAGATTCAATGGCTCCACAGTTATGTCACGGAAGACAAGGTTTACTGCGTTTACCTGGCGCCGGACGAGGGCACAATTCAAGAGCACGCCCGCAGAGCAGGCATTCCTGCCGATCGCATTGCTGCCGTGCGCCGGCTCATTGACCCTTCTAGCGCGAAATAGCCGCTCCCGGCTCTTCCAATGAATATTCGATAGCTTTCTCCAAACTGAGTGCAGAGCCTTCATCCCATGCAGCCTTGCCTTCCGGCTCGCTGAGTAATTTCCACGCAGGCAACAGCATCTGATCAAGCCTGGATTGTTCCGCCTGTGGCAGAGGAGCACTGATCAAGCGGCGCAATCGTGCGGCGGCCGCAGCCAGCTTAAGCGCGCGGGCAGCATGTCCCTGGGCAAGCACCAGGCAAGCTGAACCCTCAAGTGCGCGTGCCATGCCCCGCTGGTGACCCAGACTGGCGAACATTGCCAGCGCTTCGCGGTATTCGGCCTGCGCAGCCTGATGGTTTCCCTGCTCATGGTCAATGGAAGCCACATCTGTTAATGATCGCGCGGAACCCCATGGGTCTCCCGCCTCACGAAAAGCCGCCATCGCGCGTTGATACAACTCTCGAGCAGTGACCACGTCGCCCTGGGCACAGGCTATGTCACCTTGCTGGTTCAGAGACCATGCAGCCCCGCTGCGATCGCCCAGTTCCTCAAAAATATCCGTTGCTTCACGGAGCGCCCAGAGAGCGCGGTGATAGTCGCCACGAACCTTGACCACGTTGGCAAGGTTATGAAGACAGCGCGCGATGGCCAAGCGGTCCGGCAACAAACGCCAGCATACAAGGCTTCGCTCAAAATTACTTTGTGCTGAAGCGTAATCGCCGCGGTCGCGTGCCGATACGGCCAAGGCGTTCAAGGATGCCGCGATGCCCAGATCATCGCCCAACTCTTCATAAAGTGATAGGCCTTGTTGCAGGAAACTTTCGGCGGCCAGGTAATCGCCTTGCGCGCTGGTTATTGCTCCGAGAAAATGCGACGTCCGTGCGCGCTCTCTTGTGCAGTTAGAACCAGCCAGGTGCAGAACAGTTTCCAGCCGCATGCGACCTTCTGCCAGATGTTCCCGCATGTCCCAAAAACGAAAGAGCGCAACACAAAGGCGGAATCCCCAGTCCAGATCACGAGTTTGAAACAGCCAGTCCAAAGCGGCGCGAAAATTGTCGATCTCAGCATCGCATTGCGACAACCAGAGAGTTCGCGCCGGCGCGCTCAGCTCCGGATTCCCTTCCTCCGCCAGAACCAGGCAGTATGCAGCGTGGGCACGCCGCGTGGCAGATTGCTCGCCGCTCGCGATAAGGCATTCAACGGCATATTCGCGGATGGTTTCCAGCATCGCAAAGCGTGGTTCTGCTTCAGCCCGGTCCACGCGTTGAACCAAATTTTTATCTACGAGCGATGACAGCCCTTCAAATAGATCGATGCCGAGATCGCGGCTGGTATTGCAGACCGCCTCGGCAGCCTCCAGGGTGCATCCGCCGGCAAAGATGGATAACCGCTGAAACAGTTTTCGCTCAGCTTCATTTAAAAGATCGTGGCTCCAATCAATGGTCTTGCGCAGTGCTTGCTGCCGCTCTGGCAGGTCAAGCGGGCCACCGGTCAGCAATTGCAGGCGGCTTTGCAGCCGGTCAAGAATTGCTCTAGGCGGAAGCACCCTGGTTCTGGCGGCAGCCAGTTCAATCGCCAGCGGCAATCCATCCACGCGCGAACAGATTTCCTTGACGGCGAGTGCATTTTCCGCAGTCATTGCGAAGTCAGGCCACACTGCGGCGGCACGTTGCGCAAACAGCTCCATGGCGGAATTCTGCGCAAGCGGCGTCACGGGAAATTCCTGTTCGCCGTAAATATGCAGTCGAGAGCGGCTCGTGACCAGCACCTTGAGCGATGGGCACGCTTCGAGCATTTCAGCCACCAGGTTCGCTGCAGAAAGCACCTGCTCAAAGTTATCCAGAATTAGCAGGAATGGCCCCGCATTTTGCAATTGGTCTCCGATCAATTGCGGAACCGTGCGGTTTGCGGTTTTTTGGATATCAAGCGCCTCTGCCAGCGCAGTTGCAACAAGGTCTGGATGGGTAATGGAGGCCAGGCCCACAAATTGCGTGCCACCGATGAATTTATCCGCAAGGGCTGCCACAACCGCGATTGCCAGGCGTGTTTTTCCGGCTCCACCCGGACCAGTCATGGTCAAGAGCCGAACGTCGCGCCGCAGCAGCAGTTCCGCAGCCTCAGTCACAGGCTGTTCGCGCCCGATAAACGAAGTTCGGGGACTGGGGAGATTATGGCGCTTTCTGGAGGCTTTTGTTGCCTGCTCCGGACGATCTGCCAAATCAAAATAGTCAGGTGCAGAAGAAGGAACTGGATTGGATGGCCGTTGAATCACGTCAGTCGTGAATAGGTATCCGCGCCGCGGCACAGTTTTGAGCAACACCTGCTCGCGATCATCCAGCGCCCGGCGCAGCTCAAGCGTGCATTGCACCAGAGAATCGTCAGTCACAAAAGAGTCAGGCCACACAGCCTGCATCAGTTCCTGCTTGCCGATCAGGCGTCCGGGGTGCTCCACCAGATATTTCAGGGTTTCATAAACCTTCGGGCGAAGTTTTATCTCAACTCCCGCCTTAAGGACAGCTCCCCTGGAAATATCCAGCGTAAACTCGCCGAATTGATAAATTGGGAAACTGCTCTCCACCTGTACTTCCATTTCCGCAAAGCCCGTGAGCTTGTGCGCCACTGATTTCAGAGTTTGGCGTCGCTTCGTTACTTCCAGCTTGGGCCCTTGTTAATTTTGCATTTGCGAGATCAAGGTTACACCTGTTGCGTGCATTCCCAGGGAACAACTCGGCCAGAAAAAGCTCTTATAAAGCGGATTTTAGCAAAGCGTGAGTTGACATAGGAATAAACAGCAGCAAATCGACGGTGACCGATTTTAGGGCTGCCAGAAGATAACGGAAGTCATTCGTCCCTGATTTTGGGCAATCCGTGCCAGGCGATTTTTCTTTCTCGCCCCGGCTTTTGTTTCACCGAGTCAGGCCAAACGTTCGTCTCGCTGATTTTGGCGTTTCTTTGGCGTTGTTTCGTTACTTCCGGTTTGCCTGCTTGTTACTTTGCAGTTGCAGGCAAGGTTCACCATTCACTCGCCGGGCGTTCTCAGGGCTGGCCCAACTGGAAAAGTCCTTCCGGGCAGATTTCCAGCAGAGGGCCAGCCGCAGGCCAGGCAGAGGACAGCAACAACAAAAGGTGAACACCCATAGCAAAAAGGAGATAGGTGCAAATGACAGCAGTTTTGATACCGACGATGGACCTGAAGATCAGACAACTAACACCACGATTCAAGTATTCCCTGATCGCGCTCATTCTCTTAAGCGCTTTTTCTCTCCGCGCCCTGGCGCAAGAGAACCACTCACATGGACAAACACCTGATCTGAAGGACAAAGGGAGCGAGTTGATCAGAATTGTGCGGGAATCGACTGAACGCTTTCAAGATGTGGCGGAGGCCCAACGCGCAGGTTATGTGCTCACGTTTGGCTGCGTAAGCGGCCCCGATTCAGGCGCAATGGGACTACATTTTGTGAACTCTGATCTGCTGGGCAAAGGCGTATTGGACCCGACAGCTCCCCAGATCGTGATCTACGAAGCGCAGCCAGATGGACACTTAAAGCTGATCGGCGCGGACTTTCTGGTTTTTGCAGCTGCGTGGGACAAAGCGCATGCCGGTAATCCGCCGGAACTTATGGGACAGCTTTTCCATTATTTTGAAAGCCCCAATCGCTTTGGCCTGGATGCTTTTTACACGCTGCATGTCTGGGCATGGAAGGACAATCCCAACGGGGCGTTTGTGAACTGGCACCCCAATGTTTCATGCCAGAACTTTACCGGCCAGACCACTCTGTAACAGGAATTGGCAGACGCCTCAGAATGCAGCCTCTTCGGCCTTGGTGCCGGGCCGGAGACGCTGCGCGGCGTTGAGCAAAAAACATTCATGGCACGATTCAAATAAGGAGACAGGTCAAAATGAGTACAACACAGGTTCCCGCAATAGATATGAACAAACTGAATGCTTTTATCGGGCAATTCGTAACGGATCTAGGGGCTGCGGTCCATGCCGGCATGGTCGTTATTGGAGAGAAACTGGGACTCTACAAAGCTCTGGCAGCCGGCCCAATGAGTTCTGCGCAGCTCGCTGCAAAAACGAAAACTGACGAGCGCTATGTGCGCGAATGGCTGTCTTCACAGGCGGCAGGAGGCTATGTCACCTATGACGACAAGACAAATAAGTTCAGCCTGAGCGAGGAACAGGCTTTCGCGCTGGCGGATGAAAATAGCCCGGCCTATCTGCCCGGCGCATTCGAACTCGCTGTCGGTTCGCTCGCTGCTGTCCCGCGGATCGCCGATGCTTTCCGCAGCGGTGACGGCATGGGCTGGCACGAACATGTAGACGGCGTTTTTCATGGTTGCGAAAAGTTTTTTCGGCCCGGTTATGCCGCCAACCTGGTGAGCACATGGATTCCCTCGCTGCATGGCGTAAAAGAAAAACTTGAGGCAGGAGCGCGCGTGGCAGATGTAGGCTGCGGTAAGGGTGCTTCCACCATCTTGATGGCAAAAGCATTTCCCAACTCCCGCTTCTTTGGATTTGACTACCATGACAAATCGATTGAGGCGGCCCGTGAATCAGCGAAGCGCGAAGGGATTTCTGACCGCGTTACATTTGAAGTGGCCAGCGCGAAAAGCTTTCCTGGCAGAGACTACGACTTTGTCGCCGTCTTTGATTGCCTGCATGACATGGGCGACCCGATTGGCGCTGCGGCGCACGTACGGCAGTCACTGGCCAAGGACGGCACATGGATGATCGTTGAGCCTTTTGCCAATGACCAGTTGAAAGACAACCTTAATCCTGTGGGCCGCGTTTATTATTCTTTTTCAACGCTGCTCTGCACGCCATGTTCTCGATCACAGGAAGTTGGGCTATGCTTAGGCGCACAGGCCGGCGAGACGCGAATTGGAGACGTAGTAAGGTCGGCGGGATTCAACCGCTTCCGTCGCGCCACTGAAACGCCATTCAACATCGTCTACGAAGCGCGACCCTAACCGAAGGCCAGCTAGACAACCCCGGGAAATAAGACTTTGAGAAGGAAAATTTATGAATTCTGCTTCTAACGCAACTGCTTCCAAAAAGAGCCAGGACGGCGATAACCGCCCGCAGGTAGTGGGAGACTCGTGTCCACTGCCCTGGCTTGTAAAACCTGCATTGACTGAAGAGATGCTTGCGCGCTTCGCTGCACGCGCCGCAACTTATGACCAGGAGAACCGCTTTTTTACGGAGGACTTTGAGGAGCTTCGTGCGGCAAAGTATCTGCTATTGCCTCTGCCCGTTGAGTTTGGCGGTGCAGGCATGACGCTGGCAGAAGTTTGCCGCGAGCAACGCCGCCTGGCGTATCACGCACCTGCAACTGCGCTTGCCGTAAACATGCATCTTTACTGGATTGGTATTGCCGCCGATCTTTGGCGCAACGGCGATACTTCACTCGAATGGCTGTTGCGTGAGGCAGCAGCCGGCGAGATCTTTGCTGCCGGCCATGCGGAGAGCGGCAATGATCTTCCTGTGCTGCTTTCAACCTCGAAAGCTGAGCGGGTTGACGGCGGCTACAGATTCACAGGGCGGAAACACTTTGGCAGCCTGACGC
>FTHE01000036.1_pt1 | contig 13241 bp, 7 predicted proteins | sample 1640881 | NCBI WGS metagenome assembly FTHE01 (sample SAMEA3914788, study PRJEB12502) | metagenome | biome: forest; material: soil | place: Canada | collected 2011-07-03 | depth 0.1 m
ACCATCCGCCGCTGGCAAACGCCCAGCCCCAGCCTGGTGGATGACCTGATTCAAGATACGTATATCAAGCTTTTCGCCAACGATCGCAAGGCCCTGCGCAGCATCAAGAATGAATACGAAAACACCATCTTTGGCTATCTTCGCGTGGTGGCTTCCAACGTGGTCTGGGACCACTTCCGGCATCCGGAAAATAAAGTGGAAGAGATTGAGCTTGCCGATCCTGTTTTGCCTCCGGGGCCTGACGGAATGGACCGCCTGGAATTTGCGCGGCGCAAAGAACAGATACAGCAACGCCTGGAAACGCTTTCATCCTCGCCCACCTATCAGCGGGACATGGCGATCTTCTGGTTTTATTACGAGCAGGGCTACACGGCGAAAGAGATTTCAGCGCTGCCCAATGTGGGGCTTACGGTGAAAGGCGTAGAGGCAGTATTGCAGCGCCTGACAAAATTTATTCGTGAGGGTGTAATGGCCTCTTCAGGCGATGAACTGGCCAACTAGAAACGCCGTTTGCTTTCAAAGGATTAAGGCGCAGAAAAGGTTTCATGCGGGGTTTTACGTCTTTGGCTTCAGAAGAGGCAGTTAGAAGAATCGGGCAGGATAGAAGATTCAGGTGGGCCCGGCAGGCATTTGGGCAAAGTGCCAGACCAGGCCGTCCTGTCCGCATTCTCTGCCAGAGGAATTATTGAATGAACGCACCGCCAAATCAAAAATGCCCCGAAGCTGACGTCCTGCAGGAGCTGGCTGCCGGCATTGGATCGCCGGAGCTGGCGCAGCAGACCATGCAGCACGTCGCGCGGTGTGCTACCTGTAGCGCTGCCCTGCGCAGATACATCAGCGAATTTTCTGAGGAACAGTCTCCTGAAAATGCGGCCATCTACAAGCAGTTACAAAGCTCTAAACCCCAGTGGCAAAAGCAGCTTGTGCGCGACCAGATTGGCGACGGAAAGAGGTTTCCCTGGCTAAAACTTGTGCCCGCTCTGGGCGCGCTGGCTGTGGCCGTCTTTGCCGTAATCCAGGGGCCCGCGCTGCTGGTGGATTTCAGAATAAGTCAGGCACAAAAAAGCATTGCCACGGCCTTTGCCGGACGCCGCACCACGGAAATGCGGCTGCCTTCAGTGAGCCACTCGGATTACCGCCCCTTCCCTGTCGAGTTGAGCGGCGAAAACGGCCGCAGCCTCGACGAAGTACCCACCTCGGTCCATGACGCCATCGGCGCAGCCAATCAGAATCTGCTTGCCGCCAAAGTCGACCCGCGCTGGATGCAAGTCCAGGGACTGGCCCTGCTGTGGGAGTCAACTCCCAGCAGCCTGGAAAGAGCAGAAAAGGATTTTGAAAGAGCGCGCTCTGAGGGACTGGCCACACCCAGCCTTGAGATTGACCTGGCCACTATCTACTTTGAGCGCGACAGCCGCGCCGAACATCCGAACCTGCAGCGCACGCTCAATCTGTTGAGTGAAGTGCTAAGCAAGCCGTCGCTCACCAATGACGATCGTGCCAGCGCTCTCTTCAATCTGGCCCTGGCCTATGAAAAGACGCAGGCATGGGACCTGGCGGTCTCCACATGGGAAAAATATCTCCAAGTCGATAGCTCCAGTTCCTGGACAGCCGAAGCCCAGCAGCATCTGAAGGACGCGAAAGCAAGGATTTCGTCCCGCCCGCAACAGAGTTACTCTGATCCCTCTTTTTTTTTGCAACAAAAAGCCCAGGGTGCACTGAGGCCTGAGGATCCGGAACAATTCCAGCAAAAAGCCTTGACGCAATGGCTCCCGGTGGCCATTGCAGACAAAAGTAGTAACGCCTATCGTGCCGTGAATGGCCTTGCAGAGGTATTCGCAGAACATCAGGATTTCTGGTGGCGGGATTTTCTCAAGGAAACCAAGCCAAGTGACCTGGATGCTGTGCGCGAGCTGAGTAATGCGGTGCTGAGTAACGAACATGGAAAATACGACGACGCGTTGGCGCAATCGCAGGCGGCAAGCACTACTTTCAAAAGCAGAAAGAATGTTCCGGGGGAATTAATTGCCCGAGTTCAAGAGACATATGCATTGAGAAGCAAGTTGCAGGGCGCAAACTGCCTGGCGCGGGCAGGTCCGCTTTTGGAACAATTATCGCTTACGAAGTATCAATGGCTTCAAGGGCAATTGGCGCTCGAGAAAGCACAATGCCGGAGCTTTCATGGAGATCTTGCTGAGTCAGACAGCGATTCACAAGTAAGTTCGCAAATCGCATCGCGCTTTAAGTTCCCCGTGCTTGAGATGCGGATTTTAGGAATCTCCGCCAGCATGCATAGCCAGCAGGGCCGTTGTGATGGAGCATGGGAACAGGGAACTCAAGGACTAGCGCGTTACTGGCAAGGAGCATATCCGGGCGAGCGACTAGACCAGTTCTACGCAGTATTGTGGCAATGCTCACAGCAAGCAGGCGCTTTATACATCTCTGAAGCAATCCTCAACCATACTCTGCAATTGCGCCAGGACCCGAAAAGCAAAATTGGGCGGAACCTTATTCGTGAAGGGTTGCTGCATCTGCGGCTCCGAAATATGTTGCTTGCCCAGAAGCTCTATAGTCCCGCGGACGTAGAAAATAAAAAGGCGTCAGCACTATTAGAAAGCGTCCCCGAGATCTATGCCAAAGAGTACCGCATGCTCATTGAAATTGAGCCTGCAGAACTTCAATTGCAACAAGGAGATCCGAATCAGGCGCTGGCCACACTTAAGCCAGTTGCCGACCATTTGAAGTCAATCCAAGATAATTTTATTCCCGCCAACTTCTACCGTTTAATGGGAGACGTTCAATGGGAATTGAAGCGGCTTGATCAAGCAGCAGCGGCTTATCAAGCTGCAATCGATATCACCGAAGCCTCTTTAGCGAGTTTACAGGATAGAGAGGACCGTGTGGCTTGGCTGCGAACGACAGATGACAGCTATCGAGGGCTGGTACGGGTCTTGTTAGCACAGAACAAAATTGGAGATGCCTTCAACAGATGGGAGTGGTACAAGAGCAAGCCATTGCTGCGCGGAATGCGCTCCGGAGATATCCGCATTGCCGGGGTGAAGGAAAAAGATGCTACAAATAGCCCGATTGTGAATGGTTTCACCACATCAGTTTCACCACATCTGGTGTACGCAAATTTCAAAGATGGACTGCAGATATGGGATTCAGACCACCGCGGAATGCATAGTGCATGGGTGAGTGTGCGTCAGCAAGATTTTGAGCGCATGGTCAGAAGTTTTACCGAACATTGTGCGAGCCCGGATTCCAGCTTAGACGAAATACGAGAACAGGGGCGGTGGCTCTACGCTAAGCTTCTGCAGCCGATCATTTCTGAGTTGCCAGAAGGAAACGTTATCACCGTGGAGTTGGACCGATCGGCGAACAATCTCGCCATGGAGGCATTGACGAATTCGGAAGGCGCTTATTTTGGCGAAAAGTATTCGGTAGTGTATTCCCCCGGCATTTGGCTGGAGAATGCTCTTCGATCTCCTAAACCTGTCCTGTTGTCCATGACATTGCTGCTTTTGGATGCCTCGCATGCCCCTGGAGCGGGCTATCTTCCCGGTTTGGAGCGGCAGATGGATTCAATTTCGCGCCTGTTTCCTCAGACAAAAATCGTTGATTCTACAAAGACGGAATGGGCGGATTTGCATGCTCGCGCAGGAATGAGCGAAATCATCCACTATATGGGCCATGGCAGATTGGACGGTAAAGGAACAAGCCTTGATTACAATGGGAACCAGTCACTCAGCGCCCAGGACATAACTCCAGAGTTCTTCAAGCGATCGCAACTCGTGGTTCTTGCGGCGTGCTCAACAGGAAAAGATATCGGAACGCTTAACACAAATAGTCTCGTTCATGCATTTTGGACAGCTGGAGTTCCGGCGGTGATTGCCAGTCATTGGAATGTCGACTCAGCAACTACATCTGATCTCATGATTGCCTTTTATCAACAGCTCGCTAGAAACAGCGACGTTGCTCAGTCAATGTTTCAGGCCCGAGAAGAAATCTTAAAGACCAGACCGCTTCCTTACTATTGGGCCAGTTTTAGTATAGCGGGCCGCGCCAATTGAACGCGCATGTGGTAAGTTTCCCTTGCTGACATAGCGCGCTGAGTGGACTAAGAGTAATATTTTTGCTTTCAAACAGGAGAAGGATTATGAGAAGACGGGATTTGTTAAAAGCAATTGGGATCATACCGATTGCCGGCTTGTTCAGCGGATGCCGCGAAGATCAGCGCCAGAATGCACCGAGCCCAAAGCCGAGTGGAAAGGCGCACACACTGCAAATCCTGCTGGAGGGCGCGTTTGCGGTTGTGTTGCAAAGAAATCTCAATCGTATAACAGCATTCGTCCCGAAGCCGGATCCTAAAGTAGAGGAGCTCGCTCATTATTTTTATTTCAACGATCCGGAAAATAGAAAAGATCTCGCTAAACAAGGCCCGAAAGGATACCGTTTTGAACTCGGAGAAGCAGGGCTGCGCAAATATTTGAAAGCCGATTCCGACCCATATATCAATCCTGGATTCAACGACTTTGTGGCCGAAACGGAGAAATGGAGATTGCCCGAGAGTTTGGTTACAATCAGCCTCCCATTCCCTCGCAGCATCAATTTTACTGGTCGGCCGCTCAAAGTAAGCTTCGGAGCAAAAGCTCTCAAGTCGTCGGGGCTGATGCCTACGAATCACATCCTCGAGTATGGTATTGAAGACGAAGGCCAGGTTGGGTTGAAGTGCAATGGCGGAGAAGGCGATTGTCCAAAATCACCGTATTGCCCTCCGGGTATCATGCGTTATTACTTTGGGGTGCGGCCTGTGATGAATAGTCCAGAAGAACGGCAGAAACATGCTATAAAATTTTTCAATTTTCTATTAGAAGATGCTTTTCCTGATCTAAAGGAAAAATATAAGCTGGCCGAGATAGCACCGGCTGACGATGAATCGCCGGCATATTCAACCCGCCCCACAGATTTCAGCACCACGGATGCGCATCCCGCATTGGCTCCTGCTGTCTTACGCTCCGCTGATCCCAAGCCCCGGTTGCTGAAGGTGGCATCCATGGTGGACTGCCAGTCAGGTGGCATTCTTGTAAATACGCATAGTCAACCTTTAGGTGGCTAGGTGGTTACAAGATACGGGTAGAAATTAGCCGAATTTAGACATTTTTTGAAGGCGTTGCTGCTCGCGCCAGCCCATTTTCCTCCCGTTCAAAACTCTCCCAAATAACTCCTCCGATCGCACAGGGAAAATCCGCGCCCGTGCGTCTTATGAAACAAGCGACGGTCAAACAATCATTTCTATGAGATTCCGGGCAGGCGATGGGCTGGAGAAACCCGTGGCCGGCAAAGGGAGCCGTTCGCCTGAGCAGCGCCAATCGAGCGAAGAGGGCGTTGCAAGGAGTAGTCAATGGGCGCCGCACCATGCGTGGATTTTCACCAGTTTACTGAAAGTTATCTTCACGGTCTCAGAGTGCAGGACATAACCACTGAGGCCCATTTTGTGGCTTATTTCAGCCGGGTACTGCAGAACAAACTGCGTCGCCGGCTGGCATGTCCTGAGCATATTAAAGATGTTCAGCAGGAAACATTATTACGGGCTTGGGCCGCGGTCCGGGCTGAAGGCGGCATTCGCCAACCGGAGCGGTTTGGCGCTTTTGTCACTTCAGTTTGCAACAATATTCTGCGGGAATCGTACCGGTCCCATGCGCGGACCAGGCCGCTCGATGATCTGGCGGTTGATCCCACAGACCAAGGCCTTGCTCCGGACAAGATGTTGCTGGCTGCTGAGACCAGAAGGCAGGTACAGAAAGTTATGGCCCGGTTGCCGGTGAAAGATCGCAAGCTGCTGCGCGCGGTTTTCTTTGAGCAGCGCGACAAAGATGAAGTGTGTATAGAACTGGGGGTAAGCCGCGAATACCTTCGTGTACTTCTGCACCGGGCCAAACAGCAATTCATGGCGGAGTATGAGCACCTGGATTTGCCCAGGAATCGAAACGCGACGTTCATCCGTCCGTATCGTAAGCCTGTGGGGCGCGCCCACAGGCTGCGGACCCCGGCCTCTGCGGTTTTGTCGCAGTGTTGCTGATTTTTTTTGGATGAGCCAAACACAAAAACAAAGCCAGTAGCAGTTATGCTGGCTTTGTTTTTTTAGCATTCAGTATTTTTGAATGAGGGCGATTGGTTTGTTGATCAACTGCGGTGTTTATGGGGGGTGATCAAACGAACGAAAGAAAGACCTTAGATCGAAAAGCCCTAGCCCACCTTCGGATCGAGCAGTTCGGCCCGATGATTATAATTTTCTAATATTTCTGCCAGGCTACTTACATCTCAATCTTCGCAAGACCTTAATACTTCAAAACAAAATCCAAGACAAGCCGTATATATCAGAAATTTCATGTTAACATTCTCCGTTCCTTACTTACATATGGTTTCCCATAGACTGCTGAAAGAGCTTGTCAGCATGGCGGCGGCGCAGGCACAATCTTCAATCTCAGTTGTGGAATGTGTAGTTCATCAAGTTAATAACATTAGCTCACAGACCCTTTTAAGTACCTGAAAAGGGTGTGCGAAAGACAAGCAGAATAACCGGTCTTTAATCAAGATGGACCGCGTATTGGTTGCGGCACAAACCTCAGGAGCTGATTCATGAACGAAGCTTCGGTCCCTCCACCGACCGGCACTCGATCCGAGCGCAAAGATATCCTTGAAAAATGCTGGAAGTTTAATCGCGCCCGCGTGTTGCAGGAAGCCGGCTTATATATCTATTTTGAAACTTTCGGTGGACGTGAAGGCTGCGCGCCAAGCGAGATCATGCTGGGCTCGCGCAAGATCCTGATGTTCGGTTCCAATGACTATCTTGATCTCACCTGGGACCCGCGCGTCAAAGAAGCTGCGGCAGCGGCCATTCACAAATACGGCACGGGATGCAGCGGTTCCAGGCTCTTGAACGGAACGCTGCCCATTCACGTGCAATTGGAAGAAGAGCTGGCTGAATTCATGGGCAAGGAAGATGCCATTGTTTTCGGCACAGGATTCCAGGCCAATTATGCCGCGATTGCGGCGCTGGCAACGGAAGGCGAACTCATACTTTGCGAACACAATCTGCATGCCAGCCTGGTGGATGGAGCTCTGCGCTCTTCCGCCCGCACCATGCGGTACCGTCACAATGACATGCAACACCTGGAAAGGCGCTTGCAACAAGCCAATGGTGAAGGCGTGCTGATTGTGAGTGAAAGTGTCTTCAGCATGGAAGGCGATGTTGCTGATTTGAAATCCGTTACGGAGTTGGCTGCAAAATATGGCGCGCGCACTTATGTGGATGAAGCGCATGGCCTGGGTATCTTCGGCCCCACCGGCGCTGGAGTGGCGGAAGAGCAGGGCGTACTGAAAGATGTGGACGTTGTTATGGGCACGTTCAGCAAGTCACTGGCGGCTGCGGGCGGATTCATTGCGGCGTCAGAGCCTGTGGTCCATTATCTTAAGCATGTAGCGCAGCCATTTGTGTTTTCTGCCAGCGTTCCGCCGGCCTCGGTTGAAGCGGTGCGCTGTGCGTTGCGCATCTTGCGGGAAGAGCCGGAGCGTCGGCATCGCCTGCTGCGGATTGCCGATCTGATTCGTCTGGAGCTTTCGGCGCTCGGTTTCAGCGTGATTGATGGCCACAGCCCGGTGGTGGCAGTTGTTATCCCGGACGAAATCATGCTGTTCCAAATGGCCCGCCAATTACTGGATGAAGGTATCTACGTGAACGGAGTCGCGCGTCCTGCAGCCACGCAAAATTTGCTCAGAATTTCCTGCACAGCCGCACATACGGAGGCACATGCCTGGCAATTGATTGAGGTAATGGAACGTCTTGCAAAGCGTCTGAACCTGGAGTTGGAAAAACCTGTAAAGGCCGCACGGCTGGCCTTGTGATCTTTAAAAGGAGCGCGGCTTTTTGCAGGACGCACGTTACGGCCCCGGCTCCCTTATGACAACCAACTGAATCAAGAGTCCATTGTGAGGATGAATCGTCTATGCCAAATGCGTTGAATTTAACCGGGATTGCCCTCTCGGTGGAGCAGGGTAAATGGAAGCGGCTGGCCCGGAGCGTGGCGCAGAAATCACTTGCGCCGAATGCCGCACTGGTAGACCGCGACGCTATCTATCCGCGTGAAGGATTGAAAGCCATTGCGGATGCAGGCTTAATGGCATTGACTGTCCCCAAAGAGCAGGGCGGCCCCGGAGAAGGGATTCTTACCACCGCCATGGTGATGGAAGAGCTTGCCCAGGGATGCGCCTCAACTGCCATGGTCTATTGCATGCACATGAGCACGCTGGCCATGATTGCGGCGCTGGCAACCGAGGAGCAAACCAAGGCTTTTCTAAAGCCGATTACAGAAGGCAAGTGGATTGGCGCATTGGCCATGAGCGAGCCCGGTTCCGGCAACCGGCTTTGGCACATGGATAGCTTTGCGCAGCGCAACGCCAATGGCTATCTGATTGATTCGTTCAAATCATTCTGCACAAGCTGCGGCCAGGCCGATTTCTATGTGGTGCCGGTGCGCGCTGATTCCACGCAGCCGCCAACGGAGCTGAGCCTGTTCCTGATTGATGGCAAAGATCCAAACATTTTACCGATCGGAAAATGGGACGGCATGGGAATGCGCGGCAATTGCAGCATGCCCATCCATTTCAAAGGCTGTCACGTCTCAGATATGGCGCGGCTCGGCTCTCCCACCTGCGGCTTCTCCATGTTGTTTGCGTATTCGCTGCCCATTTATCAGGTCGGCCTTTCCACCGTGTATCTGGGCATTGCCCAGGCGGCTTATGACGCTGCGGTGGAGCATGTCAAGAAACGCGTGCATAGTGATACCAAGCAGACGCTCTCTCAAGTTGAAACCGTGCAGCGCTATATCGCGGAGATGAAGATGCGCGTGGATGAGGCGCGCTGCATGGTCTATCGCGTGGCGCAAATGTCAGATAACGCCATGGTGCTCTTCAATGAATTGAATTCGGCTGATTTGCTGGATGAAGTGATCCGCGCCAATCCTGACGATCCATTCTTTATTGAGCTGGCCCAGCTCAAATTTGCCGTAAGCGAAATTGCCACGGAGGTCGCGAATAAGGCGTTCCAGGTCTGCGGCGGCACGGCCTATAAGCGCGGCCATCCAGTGGAGCGGTTGGTGCGCGACGCCAGGGCAGGCTCGGTGATGGCGCCTTCTGACGATTCATTAAAACTGATTGTAGGCAGACAGATTTTAGGCATTGCCCAGCCATGGGAATAACCGTTGGCCAGTAAGCAGTTGCTAGTAAAACCCAAGGAGGAATAAGTACCCAATGGCGACCACAGATGTAAGCGCCGTTCAAGCCAGCAGCCTGCTCGTGTCGCTGCATGATTTTGAGAACAGGTTCAACAATGACCAGCGCGTTAAAAAACTGATTAAAGGCTGGAACCGGTATCTCAAGGTAGACAGCACGGACACGGGAGAAATCTATACCCTCACCATTCAGGACCTGGCGGTAAAGAAGATTGAGCAGGGCTGCCCCGTGGATGACGAACATGAAGATTTAATTACGCTGCAGGCCGCGCAGGAGCCGCTCGTCCGAATTTTTACGGGCAAATACAATCCTTCACACGCGCTGATTGATGGCGCGCTGGCGGTCTTCTCTGGCGAGCGCGACAAGGTGAAGTTGGAAGCTATTGCCATGATTATCTGGGGCATGTAAAGCACAAACGGGATTCCGGGGGAGCAATGAAAAAAGCATTTGAGCTGGGCTTTTATGTTACGTTCGGCGCGGGCATCGCTTTTGGGATCAGCTCTTTTACTATTCTTTCCGAACTGTTCAAGGTGGCGAGCAGCTTCTGGATCATTGTCTCCATCTGCCTGGCCGGCGTTGTCTGCATGCTGCTCTCCACCTCAATTGCAGAATTAGCCAGCATGTACCCTTCAGCGCCGGGTGTCCGCACTTATTTAAAAGTTGCGTTGCCGCCACGCACCTCGCTGTTTCTGGTCTATCTCTACCTGATTTTTATGATCATGGTGGCGGGGATTGAGAGCTATTTGTTTGCCCTGGTGGTCCGCTATCTCTTCCCGCAGCTTCCCGCGCTGGCTGTGGTTTTAACGCTGCTGGCGTGCACAGTGATTGTGAATCTGCTGGGGCTGGAGCTTCCGCGCGGCGTCCAGATGTTTACCACCACAGCGCTGATCTTGAGCGTATTGTGCCTGGGACTTGCCGGAGCGGTGACGCATCTGGGCAATCTGCATTGGAATGCAGGCGTTTTCTCGGGACATCCTTTGTCGCAAATTGGTGATGCATTGGGCTCCGCAGTCTATCTGTTTATTGGCTTTGAATGGGTCACGATGATGGGATTCAGCGCCAAGTCGTATGAGCACAAAATTCCCATCTCCATGCCGCTGGCGATTCTGACCAACATTGTTGCCTATTGCATCTTTTCGCTGGCGCTGGCCACGCGCATGACAGTCAGCGGCGTTACAGCGACGGCCATTCCTCAGATTCCTTATTTCGTCCAGATTTTTGGCCCCAGAGGCAGCATCGTAGGCCTGGTGCTCTCCATTCTGGCCATTGTCTCCTGCTTCAACGCTGGAGTGATGGGCGGGTCGCGTCTGATTTATGCGCTGGCGCGTGAAGGAAATTTTCCAAAATCGTGGGGCAAGCTTTCTCTCACCACGGGCGCGCCCATTGGAGGCGTACTGGCACTGGGCGTGCTGGCTTCCATCGCCTCAGTGATTATTGTTTCTTTTGAGCTTGAAGAAGTAGCGGCCGTGGTGGGCTCGGCGATTGTGTGCTGTGTCTATGCGGCCTTCATGTGGGCTGTGCTCCGGCTGCGCAAGACGCAGCCGAACGCGCGCAGAACGTTCCGCAGTCCACTGCCGGTCTGGCTGCACTGGGTGCTGATTGTGATTTTGCCGATTGCCGGCGTGCTGGCTTTGTTTGGAATCAAGGGCAAGACTCTGCAGGTGCTTGCCACCACGGGCGGCCTGATTGTGATTTCAGCAGTCACCACGCTTTGGTCCACGCACTACAACAAGAATGAATCGGCAATGCGTCTTCAGGCCAAGGCTACTTCGTAAAAGTGCAGGTTGGATGAGGGAGTACGACTGGATGCAATCTTCGAAAAATGGTTCAGCGCATAGTTCCGCGGCTGTTCCTCTGGGCACCGCGCCGGATGTGGTTGCCGGTTACGCCCATTACTGCCGTCCTGAGCTGGTTGAGATGTTGCAATCGCTCAGCCTGGACGCAGTTTATGAGCGTGCCGAAGGCGACTACCTTTGGCAGCGCCGTGGAGAGCATCTGGTAAAAGTGCTGGACCTGGTTGGTGGTTTCGGCACCAATCTTTTTGGGCATTACCACCCTGATCTGGTAGCGGAAGAGCGCCGCCTCACCGATGAGCGAGTGCCCTTCTGGGCGCAGGGCTCATGCCGCCCAGGTGCAGCGCGTCTGGCCAAAGCGCTATGTGAGAGAGCCGGCGATTACGTTGTGATCCTGACCAACAGCGGCACGGAAACCGTGGAAGCCGCGCTGAAACATATCACGCTGGAACGGCAGAAGCCTCTCTTCCTGGCAGTGCGCGGCGCGTTTCATGGCAAGACCACGGGCGCTATTCAACTGACCTATTCTTATCGTGAGCCGTATGCGCATCTGGGGCCGAACGTGCGCTTTCTTGATATGGAGGATGCCGCGACTTGGCAGGCGGCCGAAGGGATTCTGGAAGATGTTGCGGCCATCTTTATTGAGCCGATCCTGGGTGAAGGCGGCGTAAAACCCCTGCCTGCCGCTTTTGTGAAGTGGCTGCAAAGGATCCAGGCTGAAACGGAAATTCCGATTGTCGCGGATGAGATACAGACAGGCTTCTACCGCACCGGGACATTTCTGGCCACGCAGCAAATGGGAATTGCTGCTGACTACATCTGCCTGTCAAAGGCGCTGGGCGGCGGGCTGGCCAAAATTGGCGCGCTGCTGATCAGCCGCGCGCGGTTCATTGAAGAGTTTTCCATCAAACACACCTCAACTTTTGCGGAGGATGATCGCGGATGTTTCCTGGCGATCAAAGCGCTGGAAATAGCGGAGCGAGATGGCCTGGGTGCGCGGGCAACAGCGACAGGCAAATATCTGATGCAGCGCTTGCGCGAGGTACAAGCCAGCTTTCCCAGCGTAATCAAAGACGTGCGCGGGCGTGGCCTGATGCTTGGCTTTGAGCTGCACGATCTTTCTGATTCCTCCTCAAATGCGATCAGGATGCTCTGCCAGCAGGAGTATCTTGGCTATCTGGCAGCGGCATATTTTTTGAATGTCCATTGCATTCGCGTTGCGCCAACTCTCAGTGAACGTTTCACGCTGCGGTTGCAACCCTCTGCGTATATCGAGAGAAAAGAGCTGGACCATTTTATAGAGGCGCTCAAAACGTTTTGCCAGGCGCTGGAGGCAGCGGACGTCCCGCATCTCACCGGCTATCAGGTGGGCTGCCAGGCCAAGCCAATCATCGACTACAGCGCACGCAGGCTAAGCCGCCGGGAACCGCCACGCACGGAAAACCGTGTGGCCTTCATCGGACATTTATTACAGGCAGAGCATGCGATTCTGTGGGACCCTTCACTCATTGCACTTGCGCCGCATCTGCTGGAGTTCATGGAAAAGCCTTCACGAATTCTGCAGGGCAGTATCTATGACCAGCTCCATGTACAATCCGTGACGGGGCAGGAAGTCCACTTAAGTTATATTGGCCTGGACCTGACACCTAAGCAGATCATGGAGGGAATTTACGCCCGTGATACGCAGTGGATGATGGACAAGATTGAAAACGCCGTGGAGCAGGCGCGTGACTACGGCTGCCGCGTGGTGGGGCTGGGCGCGTATACATCCATTCTTTCCGGCAACTGCAAGCGCATTAAAACAGCCGGCACTATTTTGACCTCCGGCAACTCTCTTACCGTGGGCATGGCCATGGAAGCCATGAAACAGGCCGCGTTGGATAACGGTATTGAACTGCGGAAATCGCGGCTGGCAGTTCTGGGCGCTACCGGCAACATTGGCGCAACCCTGGCGCAGATGATGGCCCCACAGGTGGAGAGCACGCTTTTGATCGTGCGTGACGCGAAATCGCCCCGCGTGAAAACCATGGTGGAAGAAATTGGGCGTGCCGCCGCCAGACTGGAAGTCACCGATGATCTGTACGCCTTGCGCAAATGCAACTTGATTGCGGCTGCTTCAAACAGTCCGGAACCGCTGATTTGCGCCGAGCATCTTTC
>FTHE01000132.1_pt1 | contig 12719 bp, 10 predicted proteins | sample 1640881 | NCBI WGS metagenome assembly FTHE01 (sample SAMEA3914788, study PRJEB12502) | metagenome | biome: forest; material: soil | place: Canada | collected 2011-07-03 | depth 0.1 m
TGAAATTAATCCCACCATCGTTAACAGCGTGATGCGCGGCAAATACGCCGACTATTCCTTCCATTTATACGATCTCCCGCAGGTGCATATACACCTGCAGGATGGGCGTTCTTATATCCGCAACTCAAAAGATAAGTATGACGTTGTTCAGATGACGCTCGTGGATACATGGGCCTCCACCGCTGCGGGCGCATTCGCTTTGAGCGAAAATAATCTTTATACGACTGAGGCATTCCGCGAATACTTTGACCACCTTAAGCCGGACGGAATGATCGCCATTACGCGGTGGGAGTTCAAGCGTCCGCATGAAGCCTTGCGCGTGGTCTCACAGGCCATTGAGTCTCTGCACCAGCTCGGCATTGCTGATCCACGGCAGCACTTTGTTCTCGTCGCCGATGGCGGCCTGGATGAAGATGGCCGTCCCGTGCTGGCGCTGGCCAAGAAAACGCCGTTTACCCCAGCGGAATACGCTGCCGTTGCAGCGCATGTGCGTGAGAATCCCAACCTGGTCTGGCTCAATCCAACTGCAGAATTTGCCGGCATGCAGCCGCTGCCGCCTGCTGCCCAGGCGTTCCACGATCTTATTGAGTCGAATGATCCGCGGGGTTTCGCCAATGGCTATGCGTATAACGTCTCTCCAGTAAATGACAGCGCGCCGTTTTTCTTCTTTACGCTTAAGACCAAATACGTGCTGGAAAATATTCTGGCAGGCACCGGACACGGCATGGACTGGCGTATCAACCTGGGCGTCGTCGTCCTGGGGATGCTGCTGATTATCTCGATTGTGGCTGTTCTGGCTTTTCTAATTCTGCCATTGGCGCTGCATCGGCATAAGGGAGAGGCCCGCAAAACTGGCATTCTGGCTCTGCTGTTTTTCATTACCGTGGGATTCGGATACATTCTGGTGGAAATATCCCTGATACAGCGTTTTGTGCTCTTTCTGGGCCATCCCACGTATGCGCTGACTGTGGTTGTATTTCTCCTGCTCCTTTCCAGCGGCGCAGGCAGCGTGGCGGCTCGAAAGTGGATGGCCAACAGCAGCCGGATTCTTCCGCTGCTTGGCCTCATCGCCGGCTTGATATTGATCGACGTAATTCTGCTGCCATGGCTGTTGGCGGTTGCCGTGGGATTGCCGTTTATCGTGAAGCTTTTGCTCAGCGCTGTGGTACTGGCGCCTCTGGGCTTCCTGATGGGTATGCCGTTCCCCACAGGGTTGCGGCTGGTAAAAACCGTGGAATGGGCCTGGGCCTTGAATGCTGCCGCCAGCGTTATGGGGTCGGTGATGGCCATGATTATCGCCATTCACTTTGGCCTTACAGTAACGCTGGTCTGCGCTGCCGTGGCTTATTTGCTGGCGGCCGTATGCTCCAGAACCTGGAAAGGCATGGCTGCGGCCTAGCCAGGCCGGAAAACATCAAAGCATTTTCAGCGTTCATAGAAGCCCGCTAGGCCGCTGATCTTTACCGAAAACTGTCTAATTCTAGGGACTTACGGAGAGCATCTGCTATGATTTTTGCGTAAGTTAAGACAAACTCCATTGCCAAGCCAAAAGCAACTTAGGTGGTCTGAGTTAAAGGTCGGGATAACCGTAATTGTCGGTTCAATCACCCTGGCTATCCTCGTTTTTCTCATAAGCGGGACCAGCGGCCTTTTCACCAAAAAGATTACGCTGATCACTTATTTTGACAATGCAGAGGGTATTCGCCAGGGCCAGCCAGTTGATCTGCAGGGCGTGGCCATTGGCAATGTGCAGAGTGTTCGAATCGTCGCCGGACGCCAGCTTGATCCTGTGCAGGTTGTAATGAAGGTGAACGCGAAATTTCAACCGTTCATCCGCCAGGACGCCAAGGCCTCCATTGCCACCGCGGGTGTTCTGGGCGAATCATTTGTCGATATTGACAACAAAGATGCAAAGAAGCCACCCGTACAGGATAATTCCGAGTTGCCGCCCGGCAATGCGCCTGGAATTGCAGACGTGGTTAAAAGCAGCCAGACCTCGCTGCAGAATATTGACAGCCTGGTCAAGCGGGCTGACTCCATCTTTGCCGAAATCCAGGATGGCAAAGGATCGCTGCATCAGGCCATTTTCGATCCGCAACTGATCGGCAAGGTGAATGCAATCCTGAATCAGGTGCAGGCTTTGCTCAATGACGTAAACAACGGCAAGGGCACCATTGGAAAACTCTTTGCCGATGACACGCTTTATAAAAAAGCGAACAGCTCAATCGATAAAATTGACAGCCTGCTGGATGACATCAATGCCGGCAAAGGTAACCTGGGCAAGCTCGCCAAAGATGAGAGCCTTTACAACAACCTGAATCAAACTGTCAGCAAAGCCAACAAACTGATGGACGATCTCAACGCTGGCCGCGGTGCAGCCGGCACCCTCTTAAAAGATGAGGAGTTCGCCCGCAAACTCCGCAATACTTTGGAGAAGCTTTCCACCATTGCTGACCGGCTTGATGCGGGCGAAGGCAGCGCCGGCAAATTGCTGAAAGATCCCTCCATTTACAACAACACTGATCAGATGCTGGTTGAGACCCGAAACCTGGTTAAGGCGATTCGTGAGAACCCCAAGAAATATCTCACCATCCGTTTCAAGGTATTTTGACAAGCCGCCGCCACGCTGGTCTATCGTAATTTCTGGAATTGATATTTGGTTTTTTCGGTTATCCCGCCTTGAGGCGGCATTTTCAGCACGGCCAAAGTTCGTAAAATATTTGTGAGGACAAAACAACATGCGTTTATCTCGATTTCTGGTCGCAGCATTCCTGCTGGCAGGCCTGGCGGCCACAAAAGGCATCGCGCAAGAGGCCAAGGCTACCACCAATCCGCTAGTCTCAGCACTGGATAAGTCGGCCGATCCATGCGTGGACTTTTACCAGTTTGCTTGCGGTAACTGGAAAAAGAACAATCCCATCCCTTCGGACCAGCCCATCTGGAGCCGCTTTGGAGAATTGGCGGAAAGAAATCGTGAGGTACTGCGCGGCATCCTGGAAAACGCTGCCAAGGCCACGAACCGCACCGCTAACGAGCAGAAAATCGGCGACTACTATGCCACCTGCATGAACGAAGACGCCATCAATAAAAAGGGCATCGCCGTCCTCAAGCCGGAATTCAATCGCATTGATGCGCTCAAGGACAAAGCCGGTCTTCCCGCTCTGATGGCCCACCTGCACGGCCAGGGAATTGATGGACTGTTTGGTTTCGGTTCAGGCCCTGATTTCAAGAATGCCAAAGAAGTAATCGCTCAGGCCGATCAGGGCGGACTCTCCTTGCCCGACCGCGATTATTACCTCAAAGATGATGCTTCCTCGGTGCAGTTACGCAAGGCGTATCTGGAACACGTGACCAACATGTTCAAGCTTTTAGGTGACGCACCAGACAAAGCTGCGGCAGAAGCCAAGACAGTAATGGACATTGAAACCGCGCTGGCCAAAGGCGCAACGGACCGGGTGGAACGCCGCGATCCGGAGAAGATCTATCACAAAGTCTCACAGCAGGACTGGCAGGCGCTTACGCCGTCTTTTTCCTTCACAACCTACATCGCTGACCTCCATACGCCTGCATTCACCGGACTCAATGTGGCGAGCCCTGATTTCTTCAAGGCCCTGGATGCCGAGTTGAAGAGCGTGAGCCTGGACGACCTGAAAACCTATTTACGCTGGCATCTGGTCCACTCGCAGACTTCGTCTCTGCCCAAGGCGTTTGTGGATGAGAACTTCAATTTCTATAGCAAGACTCTGGCTGGCACCAAGGAACTGCAACCGCGCTGGAAGCGCTGTGTGGCCGCCACAGACGGCGACCTTGGCGATGCCCTGGGCCAGGTATTCGTAGAAAAATATTATCCGCCTGAGGCAAAAGAACGCACCCTGAAAATGGTGAACCAGTTGGAAGCCGCGTTGCGCCAGGATATCAGCGAACTTCCATGGATGTCAGAGACCACCAAAAAACAGGCGCTGATAAAGCTGGATGCCATTAAGAACAAAATTGGCTATCCCAGCAAGTGGCGCGACTATAGCTCGCTGAAGATTGAGAAAGGCGACGCTCTGGGCAATTCGCTCCGCGCCAACGAGTTTGAAATCCATCGCCAGCTTGAGAAAATCAGCAAGCCGCTGGACAAGCAGGAATGGCAGATGACGCCGCCAACCGTGAACGCCTATTACGATCCCACGGAAAATGACATCAATTTCCCGGCAGGCATCCTGCAGCCGCCGTTTTACGATTTCAAAGCCGATGACGCTCTCAACTTTGGCGGTATGGGCGCTGTGATTGGCCATGAACTCACGCACGGCTTTGACGATCAGGGAGCGCTCTTTGATCCGGAAGGCAATCTTAAAAACTGGTGGACTGAGGCGGACACAAAGGCTTTCAAAGACCGCACGCAATGCATTGTGGACGAGTATGACCAGTTTATCGCCGTGGACGATCTGCATGTGCGCGGTAAGCTGACTCTTGGCGAAAACACCGCGGACAACGGCGGCCTGCGCATCGCCTACATGGCGCTGATGAAGTCCATTGCTGATTCAGGCAAGCAACCGGAGAAGATTGACTGTTACACGCCCGAACAGCGCTTCTTCATTGGCTGGGGACAAATCTGGTGCCAGAACCAGACGGACCAGGTAGCCCGCATGCTCGCCTTGAATAACGAACCCTCACCCGGAAACTATCGAGCCAATGGCGTGGTGCAGAATATGCCTGAATTTCAGAAAGCCTGGGGCTGTAAAGCCGGCCAGCCAATGGTCAAGGCCAACGCCTGCCATGTTTGGTAGCCTATAAAGCGGCTTGATTCAGTAAAGCCCGGTGCAAGCCGGGCTTTTTTATTGCTGATTGAATAGATGCTTATTGCAGCGTTTTATTGCTTTGCGGAAGCGCCGAGCTTGATCAGGCCGGTGCTCTCTGCCTGCTCATGCGCGTGATATGAAGAGCGCACCAGCGGCCCGGATTCAACGTGCTTGAAACCCATCTTCATGGCTTCAACCTTCAGGAAGGCAAATTCTTCCGGCGTGTAATAGCGGGTCATGGGCAGATGGTCTTTGGACGGGCGCAGATACTGCCCGACTGTGAGGATATCGACTTTGCGCGCGGCCAGGTCGCGGAAAACTTCCAGCAGCTCTTCCGTGGTCTCGCCAATGCCAACCATCACGCCGGTTTTTGAAACCATTCCCGGGGCAAAGCGTTTTACATTGCTCAGCAGATCCAGCGTACGCTCATAGCGAGCTCCTGAGCGCACCGCACGATAGAGCCGCGGCACCGTTTCAGTGTTGTGGTTCAACACTTCCGGCCGGGCTTCAATCACAACCTGAAGGCAATCTTCGCGTCCCTGGAAATCCGGGATCAGCACTTCAATCTGGCAGCCAGGAGCCTGCTCGCGGACCTGGCGGATGGTCTCAGCAAAGATCTTTGCTCCGCCCATGTTATCGTCATCGCGGTTCACGCTGGTGACCACGGCATGCTTCAGCCCTAAAGTGGCCACGGCCTCAGCTACTCGGCGCGGCTCATCGAGGTCCAGCGGCTCAGGTTTGCCTTTGGGCACGGCGCAGAAGCCGCAACGCCGGGTACAAAGATTGCCCAGCAGCATGAAGGTGGCGGTTTTGTGGTTCCAGCATTCGCCGATATTGGGACACTGCGCTGATTCACAAACGGTATGCAGATCCAGGGTGCGCGCCAGCTTTTTGAGCTGGTGATAATTGTCGCCCATGGGCGCGCGGGCCTTCAGCCACTCAGGCTTGGGCTTTGGACGCTTGGGCGTCAAGTCTATCTGGACGAGGTCGCCGAGTTCTAGGGAGCTGGCCATCAGAATAATTAGATGTGAATCTCTATTGTACGATGTCGCGCGGCACCTCAACGATTCATCGATATTTTTCAGCGCGAGCCAGCGTTTTCAGGGCGAAATCGCGCCTTCACAACGTATGCAAATAGGCCATCAGGTCCTGCATTTCCTGGTCATCTAACTGGTCGCCAAAGCGTGGCATCATACCCCGTCCGCGAAGAATGCTTTGCTCAGCATGTTCATCAGTCGCGGTAAGTCCGCTGGGCAGATATTGCTTTTTAAGAACTTTCTTGAGCCCCGGCCCTTTGTTCCCGCTGGAGGAATAAGCGGGATGGCAGCTCATGCAATATATATTGAAGGCCTTACGTCCGCGCGCCTGCTGGGGACTCAGTCCCAATTCGGCATCCGTCATCTTGGCCGGATCTTTGCCGCAGCCAGCCAGAAAGCCGGCCACGACCATCAATAGAAAAATGGACGCTATTCGCCTCAAGTGACTATTATGTCTGTAGCGTAGCGTTTTTGAAAACCCCCAGGACGCACTATCGCAAATCCATGCCGGTTGAGATCAAGCGCGCCTATGAGAAGCCCTCACTTTCTGACGGCCAGCGTGTGCTGGTTGATCGGCTGTGGCCGCGAGGCGTGAAGAAAGAAAATGCGCGGATTGACCACTGGCTCAAAAACCTTGCGCCCTCGGAAGGACTGCGTCAATGGTTCCACTCCAGCGCCAATTGGATCATCTTTAAGAAACGCTATTTCAAAGAGCTGAGCACGCCGGAGGCCGCAACTGACCTGCAGGCTTTATATGGGCTTTTGAACGAACATGACCGCGTAACGTTGATCTATGCGTCTAGAGATGAAGAACGGAACAACGCCGCAGCGCTGAAGGAATTACTGGACGGAATGAAAAAGCCGCCTTCCAGCAGCGGCCCGGCGCGAGCCATGGCCCTGCCGCGACGCATTGCCAAACGGCGCCCCAGCTAATGATTCTGCGACCTTTAGAACCTTTCACGCCCGCCAGCACTGAGTTTCTGCCTGCCTGGAGCGTGGTGGAACGGATACAACGACAGAACCACGATAACTGCTGGATGATTACACAGCCTTCACACGCGGCTCTGGCCGGAGAATTTGCTGCCAAGCTGAGCGGAGCGAACATTCCCAAGCTCGACGGCACAATTGTTCGAGCGATTGCATTGCACGATGCCGGCTGGGGAATTCCTGACGCACAGGCAATCATGCAAAGCAGGGCTATGGCGCAAAGCGCTCCCAAATCTTTTATCGCCTGCAATGCGGGTGAATTTATAAACGCGTGGGAAAAGTCAATCGATATAGCTGAATCCTCCGGCCCTGCCGGTGGCTACATTGTGAGCCGCCATTTTGCCCGCATCGCAGAATTTGGCCTGGAGAAATATCCCGCAGCAGAACGCGATAAAGCCAAACGATTTCTGGAGCATGAAGCCAGCAGAGAGAAGCAGCTTGCGGCCAAGCAAAATTACAGTCCCACTGAACTGGAACAACTGACTGACGTTTTACAGTTCTGCGATCTGCTGTCTCTGTATGTCTGCTCGGGCGCGCGCGAGAACGCCGAATTTCCTGAATATTTTGGGATGAAAGCCCGCCTGACAGTAGCTGCAGAAAACTACAAGCTGGAACCGCGGTTGATCGAACCAGGATCAGAGTTTGCTGTGGCGGCATTGCGCCATCCAGCGATGAGGGGTGAGTCGGGGCGGGAAATTAACATTACCTTCAAATAATCGTTTGATCCAACACAAGTCCAAAACCTGAAACCCAGAAGCAGTTGACAGAATCATCCCAATAAAATCCCTCTGCTTCCTCTGTTCCTCCGCGTTTCAAAGGTAGCTAGCGCTTCCCCATTCCCGCCATATCGCCATGATCATGGTGCGCATGCTCTGATCCCGACTTATCTATCTGGCGTTCAACGGACCATACCTCATCCGGCGTCTTTTCCCAGGGATACATGTGGACCATCCAGCCAAAAACATGCGACATGAAAACCCCGCCGGCAGCGTCGCAGGCATCCTGCGTCGTGATGGAGCCATTCAGTCCGAACTTGCTGTTTTTCCCCAGCATTTCGCGTTCATGTCCGCCCGGCGCTTTGCACATGTTCACGTGCTGGTGCCACTGGACCATGCTGAGCGGAATGCGCTCATTGAGCTGCTGCTCGCTAAAACGGACGGGCGCGGTATACATGGCGCCAATCAGCTTGTAGTCGTCTCCATGTTTTTCATAAAGCAATGAGGTGGGCTTGGTGGGATCAAAGCGGAAAGCTTCGCCAATGGCATTTTCATAATTGGTGAAGTGATACATATTTTGCGGAACGTTAGGCAGAAAAATCCTAAAGCCCTCCGCCAGGGCAACTTTATAGTCGCGATATTTCTCCAGCGCGGGACGCGCCTCTTCCACAACCTGCTCGGCTTTAGCGGCGTCTCCTGGCTGCGTCTTTCGTAACTCACTCATGTGCATATGGCCGACCATGTGTACGTGGTCATGGTCATGGCCGTGCCCATGGCCCATGGCTTCTGTGGTGGCATTTAATTCGCTTTGTGCAGCCGATGACTGCACATGGTCATGGCCTGGCTCCTGGCCAAAAGCCAGCAACGTCATCAGGCTGAACGCCCCTGCGGCAATAAACCTTTTCATCCAGTATTCTCCCGCTTCCCCATTCTCCAGCGTACACACCCAAGGTAGCAAACCCGAAAAAAAGACAAAAGTTACCTTTGGGATGGAGGAAACAACTTCCTTAATCCAGCCGGGTTAATATCACCCGGAGGATAGACCATGTCAAAATTCTTTCATCGCATTCTGTTAGCAGCACTTACGTCTGCCCTGCTGGTGCCGCTTGCGGCTCAGGCCCAGCAACAGGATTCCGCCCCAGGCGACCCGTCACAAAACAGCGCACAGCCCAATGGCACCCAGCGGCGTGGACGCATGGCCGGAAGCCAGCATATGGCGATGCTCGCCGAAAAGCTGCACCTAACAGATGCTCAGAAAGAACAATTCCAGCAGATTGGCAAAGACACACGCCGCCAGGGAATGGCGATCCGCCGGGACAGCTCACTGACGGCTGATCAGAAAAAAGAAAAAATGCTGGCACTGCGTAAACAGGCCCACCAGCAGATGTTTGCCGTCCTGACGCCTGAACAAAAAGACCAACTTAAGCAGATGCGCGAACAACACAAGAAAGACCAGGGCAAAGACAAGCCTGCTGGCGATCAGGCTGCAGCCAAGCCAGGTACGGGCGGTGCTACGGCAGAGGATGACGATCCCTTTGCCGGCATGACCAATGACGACGATGACGGTTCTATCAGGGGCAGCTTCTAAAAAAGCTGCTGCGCTTTCAAAAGTGGGAAACCATTTGGTCAGCGGATTTACGGGGTGTGCACGGGCTCTTCATTCTCGAAGAGCGGCTTCCATGATTCGTCGAGTGAGACCCATTGGTCAAATTCCTGCCAGCTGGATTTCATCTCCGGCACGTGGAGAATGCCGTGGCCATCGGAGCAAACCAGCTCTGTGCCCCACCAATCCAGCAGGAGGTAGCCGGGCGTTCCCACGGACGCCTCATTGCTCAGCCGTCGCAGGCAGAAACGGCAGCGGCGGCCCTGGTCATGCAAAGACCATGAGAGCGCAATCATCGCGGTGACCACAAACAGCCAGGTGGAAAATGCTCCCACAAATGGATGCACAGCCCCCGTGAGCATGATGGAAGCCTTGCCCATCAGTTCCAGTGAACCCAGAAAACAGAGCGCACATAACAGCAGTGTTTTCAGCAGGAAGAAGCCCCACCAGAGCGAAGACTGGCGGAAATTCAAGTTGAGCTGCTGCTTTCTGGCGCTGCCCAGCCGCTTGCTTCCCAGTGCAATGCCACAAAACAGGGAGATGGCCGCAAAGAAAAGGTACATCCGAGCGCCCCGGTGAGCACGCGAAACAAATGATTCAACCTGAGTCTGGCGATATCCATCTGCCTTGGCAATGTCCGCTATTTCGCGGCTGGACTCCGCCAGTGTTACGCCCTGCTTCATACGCAAAACAGCGCCGGTACGGTCAACTAGATTGTTGGTGATAGCGCCCCAGCCCGGCAGCACCCAGACAGAAACTTCAGGGAAGGTAAAGGTAAAATTCGCCGGCAGCACGCCAATCACGTTCCCTTCACGGCCATCCACAGAAAGGGTCTTTCCAACAACTTTAGCATCAGAATGAAATTGCGTGGCCCACAAGCGGTGCGTAATTACCACGCATCCCGGGCAGCCTGCCGCATCGGCGGTGGAAAAGAGCCGGCCGAGCGCCGGCTTGCTTCCCAGCAATTCAAAGAAATTGGGTGAAACCCGTGCACTTACGTCATGGACTCTTTGGGGAAAGAAGAGCTCTACCGGGTGCCACGAGTATGCAGCCACCATCTCGACGGTTTTGCTGCGCGCAGCCCACTGGCTGGTTGTGCGAAAGAGGTTCGCTTCGTCGAATTTGGCAAAAGCGCCGCGCAGTGAGAGATAGGCCAGCCGGTCAGGCTCTACAAAAGGCACCGGCTTGAACCCTGAACGGATGGTTGGCGCAAATCCTGTTACCAGCAAAACAAACACCAGCGCACCTAAAATTGAAAAAAGGCAGAACAGCGCAGTGCGCGGGACCTCGTTAAAAACGCGGAGCGTTTTTTTGCGGTCCAGACGATGCCACGCCGCGTCAGCAAATGCTTCTCGGCAGCGGCGGGCAAGCTCGATGGACGTGTGGGGAGTAAGCCGCCCTGATTCAGCCAGAAAATGCAGCCAGTGCCACGCCTCGCCAAAACGGCGCTGATACCATTCTGAGCGCTGAGCCCTGGGAACTAACAAGCTAGCTGTACGCAACAGGAACTTACATTGCCAGATCAAAGCGCGAATTTGAGGATGGGACTGCACAAAAACTTTCTCACAAACCGCCGCATCGCTTTTGCTTACCCTGGTACCGGTAAACAGGCACAATGCACATGATTCTTAAATCGCATTCTAACTTGAATGCGAGCTGCATTAGCTCGATATTAATAGATTTTATGCGGCTCCGCGCAGTATTTATTTGAAGTAATGCCTGGAACTCCTGAAGCTGTTGCGGTGTCATGATTCGGAAATTCTTTTCACTTTATTTCCGGCTGGCACGCTGCCGTTCCGTTCATGTGAATTACTTAATACGGAGTAGCGGAATTTCTTGGCGCTAAGTTGTAACGCTTATACCAATTTCAACACTAAGTCATTACAAGGGCCAAACTAAAAAGCTAAGAGGCATGCGTGATGGTGCCTTGTTAGGAGACTTTGTGTCCAAGCTGCGTCAACTTGTTGTGATCACTCTGTGTCTTGTTCTTTTCAGCTCTACTTCCCAGGCCTGGTTTGGCTTTGGACACATGGCGGTGGCTTATGTGGCCTACCAAAAACTCACGCCAGAAAAGAAAGCGCGAGTTGCGGTCCTGCTTAAGAAGAACCCTTATTACAAAACCAAATGGAAAGCATTAATTCCCGCGGGAACCCCGGCGGACCAGCAGGCCTTGATGGTGTTTATGATCGCGGCAACGTGGCCGGATGCCATCAGGAGCGACTCTTCTTACGTAAATGACGGTCCTGATGGCGGCGATGCGCCACCTGCCGGCCCTGTGGCTTCGCAAAACAAGGGATACAGCGACCACAATCGGCATAAATACTGGCACTTTATTGACACACCGTTTACCCAGGACGGAACAGCACCACTGCCAGCAGTCCCAGCGCCAAATGCCGAAACGGAGATTACCATCTTCCGCAAGGCGCTCGCATCCACAAAATCTGATGCGATTAAGTCTTATGATCTGGTCTGGTTGCTGCATCTTGTGGGAGACGTGCACCAGCCCTTGCATTCTTCCACACGCGTCGGGGCCACTGACCTTACGGGAGATATTGGTGGGAACAAAGTAACTCTGAATGATCCCAGCAAAGAATTGCATGCCTTCTGGGATGGCCTTCCGGGTGACAGTTCCAAGCCAGCGGACGTGATCCCCTACGCAAGCGGGCTGGCGCCTTCCGATCCTGCTCTGGCCGGCATCAATACGGTGGCCACCTGGACAAGCGAAAGCCTGGATCTTGCCAAGACAGCGGTTTATATAGACCCAATTGGCCTTGGCAACGGCCCATTTTCAATCACTCCAGAATACAAGGCCCAGGCCCAGAAAATTGCAGACCAGCGAGTGGCTCTTGCCGGTGAACGGCTGGCCAACATCATCAACAATGAACTGAAATAGAGCTTACTGCTGATGTGCAGCAGCTTACACAAATCAGGAACTCAGGCATTCAGGAAATCGCGCCGTAAGTCTCTGCGGAATAAATATTGAACCCTCTTGACTCCCGGCAACGTCTAACGGTTTTTACAGGCATTTCACACAAACCGTTGGGCCGTGTGTTACGTATATCGAGTGTAGGAAATTTAAGATGTTTCGCCGTAAAACCAAAGAACAAGCCACCGAGCGGGCAACCGAATATGCAACCTGCAAGGACTTTCAGCAGATTTACGCTGAAGACATGGTCGGCCTGCACCGGCTTGCATATCTTCTGACCGCCGACCAGGCCAAGGCGGAAGAATGTTTCATCGCGGGACTGGACGAAAGCATTCACGGCAACCCGGTTTTTAAGCAGTGGGCACGGGCATGGAGCAAGCGCGCCATTATTCGCAATGCCATCAAGATGATTGCCCCTGTTCCGCCACGGCCCGAAACAGTAGCGGAAAAAACGGCTGGCGGCGACCAGAACCAAACGGCTGATCTCACCGCCACAGTGGCCGCATGGGTCCCGTTCGAGCGATTTGTTTTTGTAATGGCTGTGCTGGAAAGCTATTCACTGCGCGAGTGTTCAGCATTACTGGGCTGCCCGGTGCAGGATGTGGCTGCGGCAAAATCATCGGCATTGCAGAAGGTTACAGCACAACCGGATCTCTCGCCCGTGCA
>FTHE01000116.1_pt1 | contig 12608 bp, 5 predicted proteins | sample 1640881 | NCBI WGS metagenome assembly FTHE01 (sample SAMEA3914788, study PRJEB12502) | metagenome | biome: forest; material: soil | place: Canada | collected 2011-07-03 | depth 0.1 m
AGAAGCCGAGCGGCTCGAGTATTCACAATCATGTCAGACAGCTTGCGCTGGATCAGTTGATGTTTCGCAATGGGACCGCCAAATTGCGTGCGTTTGCTGGCGTAATCCAAAGAGGCATCGAGGCATGCTTGTGCGATACCAACGCAACCCCAGGCAACACTATAGCGCCCATGGTCCAAGGCCGTGGGGACTGCCTGTACCGCTGCGAACCCGATTTTGCCCACAACGTAAGCGGCAGGTACTTGGCATTCATTCAGATGAATGTCTGCCAGCAGGGAAGCCCGAGTGCCAGCCACTGAAATTGCCTGTTTGGTTAGCCTCGGAGTGTTTGCCGGAACGGCAAACGCTGATAGACCCTTACCACTACGAGCAATTACCAGAAATAAATCGGCGATCTGCCCAAAGGTGATCCAGCTTTTGTGTCCTGTCAGTACCCAGTGATCGCCCTCGGCCCGTGCTTCCATTTCAATATTTGCAGTGTCACTGCCGGCTGTGGGCTCAGACAATGCCAAAGCTCCAATAAGAGAGCCGTTGACCAGCGCCGTAGCGTATGCATCCTTTAGAGCGCTGCTTCCCCATCGCAGTATGGAAAGCGTAACCATGTCGTGCACGGTGAGCAAAGAGCGGACGGAGGAACATCCGCGTGCAATTTCCTCGGTTAGTAATCCATAGGTGATGAGTTCCATTCCCATGCCGCCAGCTTCTTTTGGCGCAGGCGCCGCCAGATAACCTTGCTCTTTCAAGTCTCTGATGATGCAGGAAGGGATTCGGCCTTCCTTGTCCCATTGTCCGGCGAAAGGTGTTATGCGCTTTTCCACGAATTCCCTAAAACGATGCCGGGCCTCAGTCTGCTCATGGGACAGCTCAACCTGCATGGTTCTCTCCCACTGAAACTGCAGCTTCAATTTCCCTGGCACGTTCTTTCTTTTTGATCAACGCAACAATCCTGGCAATGGTGCGAAAGTTTTCAAATTCAAGGTCCCCATCCTCAACCTTTACGGAAAATTGCGATTCAATAAAACTGATGAGTTGGACAAGAATAAGAGAATTCATGAATCCGCCGGCAAAGATGTCATCATCATCGCCCAGGCCCTGATGGCGAAAAAACCTTCCCAGAAACTGCCGAACCTCTTGTTGAGTTTTTTCCATTTGTCCCTTCCTCACTCGGGCCGATATGATTCGCTCCTTGGCCCTGCAAAACCCACCTACCCCACTGCCTTTTGAACAAAAGCGCCCGCAGTGCGATAGTCATAGAACCCCTGCCCATTTTTGCGGCCATGCAAACCGGCCCAGACCATTTTTTTTAGCAACGGGCAAGGCCTGTATTTGTCTTCGTTGTAGCTTTCATAGAGCACTTCGAGCGAGTGCAAGATCGTATCCAGGCCAATCAAGTCCGCAGTTTCAAGAGGGCCCATCTTGTGGCCAAAGCAGCTCCGGAAAAGTTGATCAATGTCCTTTGCGTCAGAAACCTGGTCCTGCACCAGAAAGATGGATTCATTAATTGTGACCATCAGAACGCGATTCGAAACAAAACCGGGCATGTCTCCAACCACAATCAAATCTTTGCCCATTGCATGCAGCAGGTTCTTTGTGGTGTCCAGCGTTTCTCCGGATGTGTGGTATCCAGGAATGACCTCCACGGTCAATTTCAGGTGCGCCGGATTCATAAAGTGCATGCCTACGATACGGTCAGGCCGCGCAGTGGCAGAAGCAATCCGGGTGATTGAGATGGCAGATGTATTTGCTCCAAAGATGCAGTGTGCGGGACAAATGCTGTCAATCTGACGGTAGACTCGCTCCTTGACGCTCCAGTTCTCCACAACGTTTTCAATCACAAAGTCTGCTGTGGCAAGTCTTTCATATTCTGTGGTGGCAAGGATGCGGCCCAGCATTTCATCAATATTTACCTGGGCAAATCGTGCATTGAGCATTTTGGCCATTCGCAGGTCACTGCGCATTTGCTGTTTCGCCTTTTCCAACTGCTCGCTACTGGTGTCTACCAGAATTACCTGCTGCGCAACCGAGACAGCGCACTGCGCAACGCCAATGCCCATCACGCCTGCACCCAAAACGCCAATTGTTTTGAAAGCCATATTCTTATTTCCCATTTGTTGACTGCGTATTAAACGTGTGTAACCGTTGAGAGCTGTGCTGCAGCAGTGCTGCCCGCCGCCGAAGATTCCACTTTAGACGGACTCGTGAGATCGACTAAGTCCTTGTTTTTTTGAAGAGGATCGGACAGAACTGCAGCAAGAAGGTGCTCATAGTCGTCCAGAATCCGGATTATTGTTAGATCGTCAAAATATTTGAGATGGTAGGAAGCATAAATTTGCGTACCTAAATGCGTGGAGCGGGGAAAGACGTCAATCCGAAGCGGATATGCTGTTTTAGCGTAAAAAAGTCCCATGGAGCCGTCGTTCACGGGGCCGCTGAGATTTTGGAAATAGAAGATACTTTCGAAGAGTAATTTGTCAGGCGGTAACTGTAGCCATGCGCGCAACTGCTGTACGCGCAGGTGCTCAAACGGAATCAATTCAACCAGTTTTTGCTGAACGCGTGAAAGCCATATTAGAAATTCAACCTCCGGCTCCACTTGCAGGCGCACAGGCAGGAAATTGAGAGTCTGCCCGGTCATTTGCTGTATGTTGTCAAACCCAGCCGATCGGCCAGTCATGGCCACACCAAGGATCACATCTTCCGCCGCGCAATACCGGCTTACCAGCAATGCCCATGCCGCCTGGAAAACTACGCTTTCCGTCAGCCGCCTGGAGCGGGCGAGGTCACGAACTCCTTGAGTCACCGAGGCCGAAAACGCCCGGTCGGTCCGTGCAAACTCTGTCCCAGGCTTCTGAATATTTCCCGGGACATTGTTCACGAGAGGAGTTGGCATCTCCGCTCCACGAAGCTCTTCCGTCCAGAACGACTGTGCATGCGAGAGATCCTGGCGAATGAGCCAGGCAATGTAGTCCCGGTAGGCGGGCTTGGGGAGCTCCTCATACGGTGTGTTGCGCTCCAGTGAAGCATATATGGCGGCGTGTTCGTTGGTGAGGAGAGAAAGGCTCCAGCCTTCCATGCACATGTAATTAAAGCTCAGCACGGTATAAAAAGCGTTTGCAGCGATTTGGGCCAGGAACACGCGAAGCTGCGGAGGATGAGAGAGGTCAAGTCCGCGGCGGCTATCTTCTTTTAGGTAGTGTTTTAACCGTGGTTCCACTTCGCTTTCCGGGATGTCCCTCCAATCGTCATAGATCAGAGGGATCCGCACATTGCGATGAACGATCTGGAGCGGACGCTCCAGCCCCTTCCATAAAAATGATGTGCGCAGAATCGGATTTCTTTCCGCAAGCAGTTGCAACGCCTGGTCATAGAGCGGGACAGCTAACGGTTGCTTGAAAAAGTCCACTCGTTGTACCAAATTGATTGCAGGATCTCCGCTTGCCAGATGCTGAACCAGCATTTCCTCGGCAAGCGCACTCAATGGAAGTGCATCTTCAATATCGCAACCTTCACCGAGGTGAGCTCTTAGTTCGTACCGGTCGATATTAGCCACAGGAAAATCTCTTCCCGTACTTTGCAGAGATTGAGCTTCGTTTTCTGCACCGATGTGGGCAGAAGCACTAGTGGGTTTCTGCGCGAGCAATTGTTGTTGAATAATCTCCGCCAGTTCACCGATGGTCTGATGCTTGAAGAGTTTCTGTGCGGTCAGATTCAGTCCTGCCTTTTGAATCAGGGCGACAACCCTGAGAGCGCGAATGGAATCTCCGCCAAGGTCGAAGAAATTGTCGGCCATTCCAATCTGCTCAATGCCCAAAATTTCTTTCCAGGTTCCTGCCAATAGTTCCTCTAGTGGTGTTTTAGCCGGAACAAATGCACTTGCAAGGAAGCGATCATAAGCGGGCATGGGCAATGCATCGCGATCCATCTTGCCATTCGCATTTAGGGGCATCGACTCAAGGAATACAAACTGGGAAGGAACCATGAATTCTGGTAGTTTGTCCCGCAGGTAACACCGGAGTTTGAAAACCAGGGCCTGCAGCATTTTTTCTTTCACAGGACGGTTGGTGCACTCAAGCCCGGGCTCCACAACAGCTTTTTCATCGTCAAAGCGCATGGCACAGGGGCCTCTGTCGCCCTGTGCACGATGTTCCATCACAACACTAAATTGATATGGCATATCTCCGCGGCGCAGACCAACTTTCACTTCATATCCAAGCTCCCCCAGGTCCCAGAATGCCTCAGGGTCAATGCCGGCAGCAGGTAGAGATGCGTCGATGTTTTGCAGTTCTTCAACTTTGGCATTGCGGCGTGACAACTCTGCCAGCATTTGTGACCAATGGGCTTCACGAGCCACGCGTCGATTGGGAATGTGCGTTATGGTGACGGCTTGTGGCTGTGCAGCGCAAAGATATTCACGCCATTGATCCCACTGTAGTCCCATTTGCGTCCAGTCTTCCCATGCGATTGGTGTGGAAGTTGGTTGATTCCCCCTGACTTCCAGGATGGCGTCATACCGGAACCGGGTCATTTCATTAGAATTCTTGCCCTGCCGGAGCCAAACTTCTGCTCCGCTGATGGCTGCCATCTTCGCAGGCAAAACATAAAAGAATGCCGGATCGACCACCAGTTCCTGCTCTTGCTGCATTTTCGCCAGGACGCGCAGGCGCAAAGCTTCCACGCTAGAAGAACCATCTAGTCGAGGCAATTCAACTGAAAGATGAAAAGGCTCCAACAAGCTGCCATGGCGCACGTCACCGAGGAAAATATGACCTCCATCCCGCACCATGCTTTCAGCGGTTGTCAGCACCCGCATAAGGTATTCTTCGTCGGGGAAATACTGAATGACTGAATTGAGAATGACCAAGTCGAAGCTTTTTGGAGATCCCGCAACAACGTCAGCCGCGGGCTGCCGCTTTAATTCCACACCAGCGTATTCCGGTTTGTCTTTGATGATGTTCCGGATATATTGCAGGCCGCGCTGTGAAATATCGGTACCTACGTATTGCTTGCAATGGGGTGCAATCGCCAACAATAACAATCCAGTTCCGCAGCCAAGTTCCAACACTCTTGCTGGCTTGAGAGCCAGGATTCGAGTGACTGTGCCATCCAGCCACTCCTGCATCTCTCCCACATCGATCTGGCTGCCGGTATAGCTGCTGTTCCAGCCTGCAAAGTTGTGCTCCGGATGGATTTGGTCATCCAAGGGGTGTTGCTGATAGGTGTCGTCAAAGACTGAGCGCCATTGCTGAACGTGATCTGCATTCAATTCCCGCCCGAGTGTCTCGGCTTGCGGACCAGCGATAATATAAGCTACTAGTTGCTTTGTGCCCGTGCGGTCTTCCCGCGCCAGGACTACGGCATCTTTCACTGCCGCATATTCCCGCAGGCGAACTTCAATCTCGCCGAGCTCAATCCGGTATCCGCGAATTTTCACCTGATTGTCTACACGATCAAGAAATTCCAGGATGCCACCAGGAAGCCATCGCACCAGATCGCCGGTTCGGTAGAGCCGCGCGCCGCCGGCTTTGGAAAAGTTATCCGGTACAAATTTGCTAGCCGTCAGCGCTGGGCGGTTCAAATAGCCGCGGCCCACGCCCACTCCGCCGATATATAGTTCCCCTGGCACCCCGATGGGTACTGGTTTCTGTAACCGATCCAGCACGTAAATTTGAATATTGGCAATGGGACGCCCAATTGGAACCGTGGCGCGATCTATTTCCTGTCTGCAATCCCACGAAGTTACATCAACCGCGGCCTCTGTTGGCCCATAAAGGTTATAAAGCGGTACGCCGGGAAAGAGCATGGCGAAGCGCTTGGCGGATTCCGGCGGTAAAGCTTCACCGCTGCAGATAACACGCCGAAGGGATGTGCAGGTCGCAAGATCGGGTGTTTCCAGAAATGGCTGCAGCATGGAAGGCACAAAATGCATGGTGGTGATTTGTTCATCGCGGATGGTGCGAACCAGATATTCAGGGTCTTTGTGGCCACCGGGGCGGGCCACCACAATCGCTGCACCTGCCAGAAGCGGCCAAAAGAATTCCCATACGGAAACGTCAAAGCTAAAAGGAGTTTTTTGCAGAACACGATCACTGGAATCGAGGCGGTAGGCGTCCTGCATCCAAAGCAGCCGGTTGCAAATGCCGCGATGGCTATTCATTCCTGCTTTGGGCTTTCCCGTTGAGCCCGAAGTATAGATGGCATAGGCTAGATCATCAGCGGTGATTTCGCATTTTGGGTTCACTTCACTGAGTTCTCGGTTCAGGCTTATCTCTTCAAGAGCTGGCAATGCGAGCTGGAAGCCCTCAATCAGCCCTGCTATGTTGCGTTGAACAAGAACAACTGAAACGCGGGAATCTTCCAGCATGAACCGCAGGCGTTCGGTCGGATATTCGGGATCAAGGGGGAGATACGCTGCTCCAGACTTTAAAATTCCTAGCAAACCAATCACCATTTCCAGGGACCGCTGCGCCATGATGCCTATGATGGATTGAGCGGCATAACCGCGTATCAGGTAATCCGCAACTCGATTAGCACGCCGGTTCAGCTCGACATAGCTGAGCACTTTTCCTTCGAAGATGCAGGCTGGCGCCTCTGGTGACTTCCGCACTTGTTCTTCGAACAGCAAATGCAATGGCTGTTCCAGGTCGAACGGCACAGTGGTGTCATTCCACTCGACGGTTACCTGGCGGTATTCTGCTTGCGTAAGCAATGACAGGGAAGAGATGGGGGAATCCGGATTTGTGACCACTTGCTCCAGCACTTGTCTCAAGTGCCCAGCCATACGGTGCGCCATTGCGTCACTGAATAAATCAGTGTTGTACTCCAGCAAAGCCGTAAATCCGTCAGGCTGTTCCGCGATTGTGAGCCAGAGATCAAATTTTGCAGTTGCCTGGCCCAGTTCAAATGCCGTAATGGTGAGGCCCGGCAGTTCCATGACTTGTGGTCCACGCACTGTATCGAAGTTGAGCATGACCTGGAAAAGAGGATTGCGGCTCATGTCTCTATCAGGCTGCAGCTCATTCACCAGCTTTTCGAAAGGCAGGTCCTGGTTTGCATAGGCATTTAAAGTGTTATCACGGACTCTCTCGAGTATCTGGTGAAAATCCGGGTCGCCGGCCAAGTTGGTCCGCATGACCAGCGTGTTGGCAAAGCAGCCGACCAAGTCTTCCAGTTCCCGGTATTGGCGATTTGCGATTGGACATCCAACCAGAATGTCATCCTGGCCGCTATATTTGTGGAGCCAGATGCTTAAAGCTGCAAGCACCAGCATGAAACTGGTTGCGCCAGCATTCTGGCATAGCTGCCGTGCCGGGGCGGTCAAGGCTTTGTCAAAAGTAAACGAGAAGCTGGTGCCTTTAAATGAATAGACGCTTGGCCGGCTCTTATCAATCGGCAACTGGAGCATGGGAAGCTCACCGCTCATTTGCTTTTTCCAGTAGTCAAGCTGCGACTCCAGCCTTTCGCCGGACAGCCAATTCGTCTGCCACTCAGCAAAATCAGCGTATTGGATCTGGAGCTGCGGTAGCGATGGTTGCTGCCCTACTTTAAATGCGCGGTAGCACTCAAGGAACTCCTTGAAAAATACGGATGCTGACCAGCCGTCAAAAACAATGTGGTGGGCCGTGCCTATTACCACATGTTTCTCCTCGGTCAGGCGGAGCAGGGTAATGCGCAGCAATGGAAGGCAAGATAGATCAAAAGGCTTGGTTACCTCGTCCTTGGCGATCTGTTCAATATGTTCTTCGCGCTGAGACTCAGGAATGCTTGCCAGCTCAACCAGTTGTAAGTCCAGTGGGAAGGGTTCGTGAATGATTTGAACGGAAACCCCATCTTGCGCTTGAAACGTTGTCCGCAATGCCTGGTGCCTGCGTACGATTTCACTAAATGCTTTATGCGCCGCGGCAACGTTCAGAAGTCCGGCAATCCGCGCTCCAAAGGCAACGTTGTATGCCGTGCTGCCGGGTACAAGCTGCTCCAGAAACCAGAGCCGCTGCTGCGCAAATGAAAGCGGAGCCGGCCCCGCGCCGGAACGGCTGGGGATTGTAGGTTTCTGCTGGCCTTTGCCCGCCATCCACTTTTGCAGCAACAGTTGTTTCGCAGTGGAAACCTGCTGCACCGAACGAACCTGATCAGATGTAGACACGCGATGCTCCTCAGAGTGTGAGCCCATGAACTATTGCTCCGGGATTTGAATCAGTGGGCGGGTTAAGTAAATCCATATTTTTTTGGCGCAGTAAGACCCCGCAGCTTATCTGCTGGTGAAGGGAATTGTTTATTAACGCTACGCGGGCACTTGCGCCGCAATTCCGGACTGGTTCAACGATGTCTGCATGACACTATCAATTGCTGCATCAATTTGGTCCTGTTTACAATCCAGGCTAATGTTGCGGACCTTCATAATCTCGTCAACAATCAAACGTTGTTCCTGATCGACGGCAAGGGCTTCTACATATGGCATGCAGGTGAATGCAATCATGGAATAGAGCGACTGGTATCTGTTTGGATAAAGCTCTGACATGCGGCGCTCTATCTGCTTGCGGAAGACGAACTGCGGGTCCGCCAGGGACTTGCGGAGTTCAATATAGTGCTCTTTGCAGAGGTCGGCCATCGTATCCAGGTTGGGCTTACGCAGCCGTTCGTATTTCTTAAACGCTTCATTCCAATTGTGCCGTGATTGCTCAAGGCATTCCATCAGAACGCTGCAATCTTCCCAGCCGGCATTTGCGCCTTGTCCGTAATATGGAAAGATTACGTGAGCTGCGTCGCCAATAAGCCCAACCTTTCCTTCAATGCTCCATGGCTCACAGCGAATACTGACCATAGTATTCGCCTGCGTGCTTTGGAAGTCCTCTGCAAGGCCCGGAAGATCTTCAACAACATCAGGGAAGACCCGCGAAAAGAACGAGATAATTTCTTTGCCGCTGGTCAATGTGGAGAATGAAACTTCTCCGTCAAAAGGCATATGCAAAGAGCACGTGAAACTGCCATCAGTATTGGGGAAGCCCAGCAGCATATAGCGCTCGCGCGGCCACATATGGAGGACCGTCTTTGTCCTGGCCCAGGGAGCGCGCGCAGTCTTGGGGAACATGATTTCCTTATAGCCCTGGTCAAGAAACTGTTGCGAATAATTGAATCGTCCAGACCTTTGCAGGATGCTGCGAACTGACGAGAACGCACCATCGGCTCCCAGAACACGATCAGCCGGTTCAAGATAAGTGTTGCCGGATGCCAGGTCCTTGATTTCCACGGCCAGCGGAGACCAGCGCATTCCAACGCACTTCTGGTTGAATCTCAGGTCAATCTCAGGGCGCTTGAGGACTTGCTGCAAAAATAAACGGCCAAGATCGGAGCGCCGCACGGAATACAAGGCTTCATTTCTGTTGCCGTAAGGCTGATAGGCAATCTGTCCTTCCGTGTTGTGAATGCATCGTCCGTAGGCGGGCACGGATATCTCTTTCAGAAATCCGGCAACCGGCAGGCCTTCCAACGCTTTGAATCCCCGATCGCACAAAGTAAGGTTAATGGCTTTTCTGTTATCCCTTGTGCTTTCAAGTATTTCTTCTGGGCTGCGTTCCAGAAGGACTATTTTGTATCCTTTTTCAACAAGCCGGAGGGCTAGCAAGCAGCCAACGGGGCCGGCGCCCACTATGACAACTTTATCCATGGCAGACTCTCTTTTTTTAATGATGGCTAACACAAGCGACCTGGGAGATCCGGCGGATACCACGACTGCGCCGAATCTCCGATAGATCGGCATGGATGGAAGTTTTACGTTCCAGTTTTAGGAGGGTTGTGGCCCGGCTGATTAGTCCTGGTCGCCGCCCTTAAGTCTTTGGGCCACCGCCGTCTCAATGTTGTTGGTGATTGTGTCGATTAAGAGCAGCTTTTGCCCGTCTTCAAGGACCACAAAATTAAAGGTCTTGGCTTGAAATGCCGGAGACACATTGGCCATTGCCAGTGTTCCTGAGCAATCAGCGTTTACGGTGTATGTGGCTGTAAAGGTAAGGTTATTGATCACCACATGGCCATTCGCGACGGTGCCGCTGCCGTTGGTGACGTTGCCCCTGCCATCTGCCTGAAATTTGGCAACAAATCCAAAGGGCGAATTGCCGCTTTGCAGACCTGATTCAGACAGAGAGTAAGTGCCTCTTACCTGATTAGCGGAACAATGTGTGTCAGGATTTACGGAAATGCGCTCCCCTTCTCCGGTGAGAACATCGCCGGGTATGTCATCAATGAGGACAAACTTGTTTCCGCCATCGAGAAGAACAAAGTTTTCAATTCCTACGTCACCGTCATTGCTGGTGACCTTCAGTTGCCCTGAGCAATCAGCATTTACAAAATACGATCCCAACAGGGTAATGTTATTGACGATCAAGCCTGGGAACCCTTGCGTGCCGTTGCCGCTGGGAATTCCGCCCCGTCCGTCGGCTACAAAACTAAAAACAAACGTTGTTTGAAAAGCGCCTCCTGCCACACCTGTGAGTTCAACTCCATAGAGGCCTTTGAATGTCTCATTCGTGCACCGCTCACTTGCATGAGCGAGGTTGGCCGACGCAAACAACATTATGCAAGCGGCGGTAATTCCGGTGAGATGCTTTGTAATTATCTTCATGGAACCCATTTCTCCTGTGTTGGATTTAACTTCTCAAAATCTGGAATGGCAGTGATGCATCCGCATAAGCTGCCAAGAAATCTGTTGGCTGGTGTTCAACCGGCGCATGCCGGCGCAGAGGGCTGTCAGAATTTAGAGACGTAATATTTTGGGGTGTCGATATGCAGGCCAGCGTGACCGCAAGCGTTTCTTGCTTTCGCTTCTATCCCAGGTTCTCCGCGAGGTCTGTGGCTTCCTGGTCGGAAAGATCGTTAAGTTTTTCGAAAAGCAATGATTCAATGGCTTCCGACAATTCCGCTATCGTCGGACTCTCGACCAGCTTCCTTAATGGAAGCTCAATTGGGAACATTTCCTTCATGCGGGAAATGAGCCGTGTGCCCAGTAGAGAATCCCCGCCGAGTTTGAAGAAGTTGTCATGAATGCCGATTTTCTCGATGCCAAGCAATTCGTACCAAATACCTGCCACCCGCTGTTGCAACTCAGTCTCCGGCAGAACGTGTTGTATATCGATCACAGCGGCTTTACCACCATTGGCTTGCGCTGGCATATCTGAGACCTGCGTTTGTGGTGTGATTGCTACAGGTTCGGCCTGCGTAACTTTGGATTGCGGGACAATCCTCGGCCCGGGAACGGACTGACTGCTTACAGCTTGCACACGGTACACCTTGCGTTCAAACGGATAAGTTGGCAGCGGGACTCGTGAGCGAGAATCATCCGCATGAAACCGTGTCCAATTGGGAGTAAACCCTTCTAGCCAGAGCTTTCCCAGGGTTGACAGCAGCACGGAACTGTCATCCATCTGATCATAGACACTGGAAAGTGACTGCATCCCCACCGCAGGTGCTCCATTGCGGCACGCTGGGTGCTGCTGGACCAGACTGCACAAGGTCTGTCCGGGTCCAACCTCGAGAAAAATGTGGGCCCCGCTCTGGCGCAGCTTCTCAATGCCTTCACCAAAGCGTACTGTTCCGCACAGATGGCGCGCCCAGTACTCAGGGCTGCATGCTTCATGAGGTTGGATCCAATCGCCAGTAACGTTTGACACATAAGGAATTATGGGTGGCTTTGCAGGAAACTGCCTCACAAACTCGGTCAGAGATTCTGTGATGCTGTTCATGGACTGCGAATGAAGTGCATGGCTGGTGTGAACGCGGCGCGTGTCAACGCTATCAGCCCTAAGACCTGCCTCTAGCTTTTCAATCGCGGCAATCGGACCACTTAAAACGGTGAGCGATGGACCATTTACGGCAGCAATGCACAAATCCTTGCCAGCCAGCTGTTGCATATCTTTTTCTGGCAATGGAACTGCCAGCATGGCCCCCATGGGAAGCGATTGAATAAGTTTGGCCCGCGCTGAGACGATCTTGATCGCATCCGGAAGGGAAAAAACTTCGGCTACACAAGCGGCAGTAAATTCTCCTAGGCTGTAGCCGATCAAAGCCTTTGGCTGCAACCCCCAGTGCAGCCAAAGCCGGGCCAAAGCAAGCTCAGTAATAAAGAGCGCCATCTGAGCCAGGTCTGTCCGTCTGCCCTCGACAGAACCAACCTCCGTGCCATTCGCATTGTTGCGGCCAAGCATCCTGCGAAGGTCGGGCCCACTGTTGGGCGCGTGTACAGCTTTTGCGGCAACAGAACCAGAATCGATCTGCAGAATGCCACGCAATTCTGCCTGGGCTTCCTTTGGCAGCAGTTGGAAACAACGATCAAGCTCTGCTCGAAAGAAAGGCTCGGTCCGGTATAGTTCGGCAGCCATACCTCCGTGATCGTCGCCCAGGCCGGGAAACATCATGACCACATTGGGAGTTTCGCCCGATGGATTTGGGTTAGTAAATAGCTTTTGCCGGTCACGGGTTTCCAGTGTTTTCACAGCGTCATCCATGCCACGGAAAATCAGCGCGCGCCGATAATCAAAAGCTTTTCTTCCCACCTGCGAAGTGAAAGCCACATCCGCCAGATTTATGTGTTTGTTCTCAGAGAGGAAGGCGCGGAGTTGGTC
>FTHE01000135.1_pt1 | contig 11869 bp, 9 predicted proteins | sample 1640881 | NCBI WGS metagenome assembly FTHE01 (sample SAMEA3914788, study PRJEB12502) | metagenome | biome: forest; material: soil | place: Canada | collected 2011-07-03 | depth 0.1 m
CGATGATCGCGGCTTCATCCTCACTGGCCCTGATCTTGTCTGGGACGGCAAGCGCCCCAAAGGCTGGAACCTGGAACGCGATCCTTACCTTCTTGAAACCAACATCCCCGGACTCTTTGCCGTGGGCGACGTGCGCCACGGATCGGTCAAGCGCGTTGCATCCGGCGTGGGTGAAGGCTCAGTGGCCGTGCAGTTCATTCACCAGTATTTGAGCAAGGTATAAACATGGTTGAAAAATCAGAGCTGCTGCGCGTTCCCGTCTTCGCTGACCTGCCAGACGACCAGATTGAATGGTTCCTCAGCCAGTCTGAAGAAATGCACCTCGAAGCCGGCATTACTTACATCCACCAGGGTGAACCTGCGGACGCAATGTTCGTGATCCTTGAAGGGCAGATGCAGGGCCGCGGCGAATTTGGCGGCGAAACCATCATCTTTCTGAGCCAGGCCGGCAATATTGGCGGCGTGCTGCCTTTCTCGCGCATGAAGTTTTATACCGTCAGCGGACGCGCCCTTACTGACAGCCGTGTACTCCGCTTCCCTGCCGCAAAATTCCGCGAGCTGGTACAGAAAATGCCGGAGCTCACGCAACGCCTCGTCGGCCTCATGTCTGACCGTATTCGTGAAGCCACTCGCGTGGAGCAGCAGCGTGACCGCCTGGCCGCTCTCGGCAAACTTTCCGCCGGACTCGCGCATGAGCTCAATAATCCTGCGTCGGCGGCCAAGCGCGCCACCAGCCAGCTGCGCAAGACCATGAAGCGGATCAAAGACGCCAGCCATGAACTCGGCGCGCATGAACTCACTCCCGCGCAAAAAGCCGAGATCGACAAGCTGGAAGCCGCAATCGTGCAGCAGGATGGACCGCCGCCAGATACGCTCACCATCAGCCTGCTGGAAGAGCAAATCGACTCCTGGCTGCGCACCCACGGCCAGGACGATCTCTGGCAGCTGGCCTCAGACCTGGCGCACAAAAATGTGCAGCCGGAAATGCTGGACCGTCTCTTCACCACCCTTGACGCCGCCACAGCGCGCGCCGCTCTTGTCCGCATTGCCGCTTCGCTGGAAATCGCCAACCTGCTGAATGAAATTGAGAGCAGCACCAGCCGCATCTCTGATCTGGTCCTGGCCATCAAGGAATACACCTTCATGGACCAGTCGCCCGTGCAAAACGTTGACATCGTCAAAAGCCTGGAGACTACGCTTACCATCCTGAACCACAAACTCAAGCGCGGCGTCACCGTAAAGCGCGACTATGAAAAAATTCCGCTGCTGGTCAACTCCTTTGGCAGTGAGCTCAACCAGGTCTGGACCAACATTATTGATAACGCCATTGACGCCATGGGCGGCAAAGGCGAGTTGCGCATCCGCACCTATCGCGATGACGGCAGCGTGGTGATAGAAATTGCCGATAACGGTCCCGGCATTTCAGAGAACGTGCTGCCCCATATTTACGAACCGTTCTTTACCACCAAGGGCGTGGGAGAAGGCACCGGCCTGGGACTGGACACCGTGCAGCGCATCGTCCGCAAACATCGCGGCCATATTCAAGTGGAGTCAGAACCCGGCAATACATGCTTCCAGATTTGGCTGCCGCTGGCGGAATCGACGCCCCAATTTGCCCCCCCACCGGGTCAGCCGCAAAAGCTATAGATATGCATTTATTCAATCTTCAGGCTGGTTTCAACCGGCTCGATATGCTCACCCACCTGCCTATACCTGAAGCACTCCACCAGATGGTCATTCACCATCCCCACGGCCTGCATGAATGCATAGCAGATGGTCGGGCCCACGAATTTGAATCCGCGCTTGAGCAGGTCTTTGCTCATGGCGTCGGACTCAGCGGTGCGCGCCTGAATCTCGCTGCGGTCTGTCAGCGCATTTTTGATCGTCCTACCGCCCGTAAATTGCCAGATGTATTTGTCAAAGCTGCCAAACTCTTTTTTCACGGCCAGAAAGGCCCGCGCATTCTGCACTGCCGCGGCAATCTTCAGCCGGTTGCGGACAATCCCCGCATCGCCCATCAGTTGCTTCATCTTCTTCGCGTCATATTTGGCAATGCGCGCCGGATTGAACTGGCTGAATGCCTTGCGGTAGGCTGTGCGCTTGTTCAGGATCGTTGACCAGCTCAGCCCGGCCTGCGCTCCCTCCAGGATAAGAAATTCAAACAGTACGCGGTCATCACGCTGAGGGACGCCCCATTCCTCGTCATGGTACGCGATCATCTCGGGCGTGCTGGCCCAGAAGCAGCGTGTTTTCGTGTCCGGCTGTTTTTCTCGCGACATTATCTGGCCTGCCCTGCGAAGACCGGCGCTTCCACCGGCTTCATCTGCACTTCTACGCCGCTCAGCACCGAATTGCCAGAGAGCGGATCGCGCTGATTTTCATCCATCAGCGCATTCAGATTGGTTCCCGGATGGATGGCTGCCACTTCCATCCGCGCCTCTGCTTGATCGTGTCCCCAGCCGTGCGGCAGGCTCACAACGCCCGGCATCATCTCATCGCTCACAGCAACTTCCACTTCAACCGTGCGGCTGCCGTTGACGATGCTGGCCCTGTTGCCGTCTTTCAATCCCAGCCGGGCGGCGTCCGCGGGATTCACCAGTGCCGTGCATGCCGCTGCTTTCGCCAGCACAGGCAGATTGTGCATCCAGCTATTGTTGCTGTGAAGCTGGCGTCGTCCCACAATCACCAACTCAGGCGCGGCGCGCTCCAGGTCAGCCGCCGGACGCTTCAAATCATCCATGAACATGGCCGGCGCAAGTTCAATCTTGCCGGAAGGCGTGCGCAGCACTTCTGGAATGCGCGAAGCCAGCGGCCCCAGATCAAGGCCCGCTTCAGCCGCCCGCACTTTTTCCAGATTCAGCCCCTCTGGATTCGCGCCGAACTGGTCGCCATACGGGCCGGTGCGCAGCCCCAAATCCAACAGCCGCTCCACGCCTTTGCGCTGCGAGACTGCCTTAAAAATCGCATCGGCTTTGGGCCCAGCCATGTAGCGCAGATCTTCTGCCAGTAGCTCATCGTCAATCTGCCCTAAATCCGCCGCCGCGCCTTTGCCCTGCACAATGCCGATCAGCCGCAGCAGCACCTGCCACTCGTCGGGCTGGCCCGCCGCGCGCGGAAATACCGGCTTGCTATAGCGTGCGTGATTGCGGTGCGAAAGCTGTGCAAATGCCACGTCATAATGCATGTCTTCCAGCGGTGAGGTTCCCGGCAAAATGACATCCGCATGGCGCGATGTCTCATTGATGTAAACGTCCACGCTCACCATGAATTCCAGCGTGTCCAGCGCGGCGGAAAGCCGCGCGCCGTTCGGCGATGACAACGCCGGATTGCTGGCCACGGAAATAAATGCCCTTACCTGTCCCGCGCCCGGTGTTTCAATCTCTTCCGCCAGACAGCTCATGGGAAATTCACCCATCACTTCCGGCGCGTTGGAAACGCGGCTCTTGCGCCGGCCCGTCACAATCCCTCTGCCCTGGCCGGGCTTGCCCAGTGTGTTGGCCTGGAATGCAGCGGCCTTGGGAAACATTGCGCCACCGGGCTCGTCAAAGTGCCCAGTAAGAATGTTAAGCACTTCAATCAACCAGTTGCACAGCGTTCCGTATTCCTGCGTGCACGTGCCAATGCGTCCGTAGATCGCTGCGCGTTTTGCCGTAGCCAGCGCGTGCCCCAGCCTGCGGATCGACTCTGCCGCAATCCCACAGCGCGCTGAAACTCTCTCCGGAGAAAACGCTGCCACAGCCTGCTCCACTGCTTCCACTCCTGCAACGTGTGGACCGAGCCGGTTGAGTTGCACCAGCTTTTCCGCAAACAATGTATGCGCCATGCCCAGCAGCAGAAACACATCGCCACCCGGACGAATAAAGATATGCTCGTCCGCCGCCTTGGCCGTCTCCGTCCGCCGCGGGTCGATCACAATCAACTTTCCTCCCCGCGCGCGCAGGGCTTTGGCTTTATCGCGAAAATTCGGCACCGTCCACAAACTGCCGTTAGACACCATCGGATTCGCGCCCAGCATCAGCAAAAAATCCGTGCGCTCAATATCGGGCACAGGAATAGAGAGCCATTCGCCAAACATCATGCCGGAAGAAAGATGCTTGGGCATCTGGTCCAGTGTGGAGGCGGAAAAAACGTTCTTTGTGCCCAGAGCGCGGCCCAGCCGCGGCACATAAAGAATGAGCCCCGCTTTATGCACCACCGGATTCCCCGCTGCCAGCGCCACCGCATCCGCTCCATGCTGTGCCATGATCGGCGGCAGGCGGCGCTCAATCTCGGCAAACGCTTCGTCCCAGGTGGCTTCCACAAAACGGCCATCGCGCTTGATCAGCGGCTTGCGTAAACGGTCAGGATCTTCATGCAAATCTTTGAGTGCAACGCCCTTGGGGCATAGATAGCCGCCGCTGAAGGGATCAGCCGCGTCTCCGCGAATACGCTTCACACGGCCTTCCGCCACCGTAATTTCCAGCCCGCAGCAGGCCTCACAAAAAGGACAAATACGGTGGTGGATGCTTTCCTGCTTCTCTTCTTGTTGCATCATCGGGGTTCCCCTCCTGATACGGCTCAGCCGGCACCCACGGGTTGCTGAAAAACGATCCCGTCACCGAATTGGCGAATCAATAACTAGCTCCAAAGGTAAAGACTTTGGTGGCGGTTGTAAACAAACTTGGGCTGGTGACTGCAGGCGGGGTGGAGTGGAGGGTACTGTAGGAAAATCGCGCTATTTGAAGAACTCAGGCTTCGCGGCCGGAGTTAGGGTCGTCGTGCGACTCCAGATATTCAATCAGCTCTTGCAGCAGCAATCGGGCGCTGGCGCCCACATGGGCAAACTCAATGCCCATGGCCTTCTTGCGGGAGCTTCTCACTGTCCCGGTCAGGCGCAGCCGCGTTGAGCCGGTATCAATCATCACTTCTAAATAACTGGGTGCGGCAAAAGGCTGCTCCAGTTCAATACAGCAGCCGGAATGGCTCAGGTCTTTGAGCGTACCCTGGCGTTTCCCCGTGGAGGGAATCCGGTTGACCTCAACCTTGCCATTGCAATGGAAGCGTCTTGCGCGCCTTCGGTCACTGGGCTTGGTGGCCGGGAGCGATGCGTCTTTCTTAGGGGTGTCCAAGTCCATAACTTTCTGCCGCAGGCGGCGGGATCCATGTGTTTTATCGGCTTTAAGAATTAAAACTTCAGTCAGCAAATTAGCCCTAAATGCACCTAAATGGCTGCATTTTCACAAGTTCTGAACCTTTTTTGGCAGACGTTCATCGCCCAGGCAATGAAACACTACTACCCTTTTGCGGACAGGTTGACATGGCCATGTATCATTCTTGGCGAAAGAAAGCAGCCAGCGCAAAACCTGTGAAATCGGGCACCCAGATAAAAATGCTTTTATGTTTTCCTGTCGCGCAGTCTGGCGCTGGCAATCCACGCATAAATCATTTGGATGGCAACTATCAGGTCTTTTAATTGTTCGCTGGCGCCCGGGGCGCGCTATCCTAGTGAGTTGATTTCTGCTCGAACGAACCCGCATTGTCACAAACCCAAGAATTCTGGCTTGAAGGAGCTGCATGGTAAACGAACTGCGCAATTTTCTCGCACTCTCGTACGACGAACTGGAAGCAATGAACCTGCAGGCAAAGGAGCAGCGCAGAAATCGCGTTGCCATCCATAAGATCCAGGAAGAACGGCTGAAATATCTCACCGATGAAAAACGCATCAAGGCCGTTACGCTGCTCTTCAGTGACCTTGAAGGCCGCCTGCACATGCTGGACTACGACAAAAAATTCTTGATCAAGAGCTGGGACAATCTTACTTTTGATGGCTCGTCGATCCGTGGCTTTACCGCGCAGCGTGAGAGCGACCTGCGCCTTGGCCTGGATTGGCACTCTTTTTACTGGGCTCCCTCAGATATTTTTGGCTCCGGAAAGGTTTTGGTCTTCGGCGAAGTCATTGACAAGGGCGGCACGCCCTATAGCGCTGACATTCGCGGCACACTCAAAGTTTTTGCCGAGCAGATGTACAAAAAAGAAGGCTACACGCTCAACGCCGCCAATGAAATTGAAGGCTTCCTTTTCAAGGGTGTTGACGCCGAGCGCCACTACTCTGAAACCGGAAAATTTGAATACGTAAATACCGGCGGCTACTATCACTCGCTGCCCGGCGACCAGCTCCGCACATTCATTGACACTACGGCAGAAGTGCAGCGCGCCATGGGCTTCCAGAATGAAAAAGACCATCCGGAAGTTGCGCCGTCACAGTTTGAAATCAATTACAGCTATGGTGAAGTGGTGGCCGCAGCCGACCAGATACAGATTTATAAATTGATCTGCCGTCAGGTAGCCACCCGCATGGGCTTAACCGCTTCATTCCTGCCTAAGCCTGTCGTCGGCGTGAATGGCAATGGCATGCACACCAACGTCTCCATCAGCAAAGAAGGCAAAAATCTTTTCTGGGACCCCAAAGGCCAGGAAAAACTCAGCCAGCTTGGCTGGTCATTTGTGGACCGCATTCTCACGCATGGCAACGATATCTGCCTTATGCTGAATGCCAGTGTAAATGCCTATCGCCGGCTCGATCCGCACTTTGAAGCGCCCAACCAGATCAAGGCCTCCGCTGTCGATCGCGGTTCCATGGTCCGCATTCCCATCGGCAATGAAAAGAGCATGCGTGTCGAGGTGCGCTCGGTCGCTCCGGACGCGAATCCTTACATGGTCATGCTCAGCGTCTTTAAAACCGGTATTGCCGGCACCACATCCAAAATCAAAAACCTGCGCCAGGCAGAACGTTATCTGCCAGACAACATTTATACGGCGCTCGAAAACTTCCGCAAATCAGATTGGACCAGCAAGCTTCTCGGTGAGGACGTAAAAGGCCGCTACGCTGACCTGAAACAGGCGTCAGCCGACCGCTGCCCACGCCTGCTGGGAACATTTGTGAAAGCTCCCGAAGTGCAGTACCACCATGACGTTTACAACCAGTATTTGTGGAACCAGTTCTAAAACATCCCGAACATAAGTGAGGGAATCACTATCGACATGATTTTTTGAATGGGTTGACGTTACAATTTTGCGACAACAAAAATGCCCTGGTCTGCAATCAGGGCATTTTTTATTGCTATCGGTTTATTTCCTGGGAGAGATTTCGGCCGGTAAATCCTTCTTGCTCCATTCGTAAAATGAAGCGTCATACATGCTGGGTTCATAACCCAGATATTTGGCGATGAAATAATCAAATGAAGACTGCATTCCCGTCCGGCAATAGGTAATCAGCGGCTGATCCTGGCGCGCATTCATCTCGGCATACATGCGCCTTAGCTCGGCTTCCGGCTTCAGCACTGGATTCTCGCGGCTTACCAGCATGTCCATCCAATACAGGCTTCTTGCGCCGGGAATATGTCCCGCCTGCGTCACGTCTTCTGAAAGCTGTTCGCCGGTGAATTCTTTGGTTGGTCTGGCATCGATCAGCGCGAGCTTTCCCTTAGTTTTTTTCGTGAGACTCTCCAACGCAGCCGTATCCACTAAAATCTCAGGTCGTGGTGAAATCTTCAGCGCACCCGCTTTGATCTTTGGCGTCTCGGTTGACAGAGCACGATGTTCGGCTTTCCATTTTTCAAGGCCGCCGTCCAACAGTGCCGCGTGGTCAGCTATACCAAGATAATCCAGCGTAAAGTAGGCCCGTGCCGCCATCAGGTTGAAGCGTTCACCATAGAGCACCACGTGCGAGCTGTTACTCATCCCGGCGTTGGAAAAAACTTTCTGCAGCTTATCCACCGGTGGAAGCTCGTTGGGAATGCCATCTCGCGTCACGGCAATTTCCTCAAGGCCAATCTGCCGTGCGCCGGGAATGTGCCTGGCGCAGAAATCAGGAGAAGCGCCAACGCAGAGCACCACCAGGTCCTTATCCTGCAAATGCCCCGCCAGCCACTCGGTTGACACCAGCATCTCCGGACGCAGCTTTGGCGCTGCACCAGTTCGTGCGCTCAGCGGCAAACCGGCCAGCGCCAAGAACAGCGCCGCGTTAATGATTCGAAAAAGCATCCTCTTCTCCTTCGGCACATCACTCCCTAGCGCAGTGACTTGCCTTCCACCACCGGCAGCTTGTTCATGTGGCTCCATTCGTGGATTGATCCATCAAACATAGAGGCGTCATAACCTAGATATTTGGCCACAAAATAAACATGTGAGGCCTGCAGGCCAATCTCACAATAGGTAATCAGCTTCTGGTCCGGCGCAAGCCCGCGTGCCGCGAACAACTCTTTCAATTTGTCTGAAGACAGAAACACCGGCTTGTTCTTGGCGTCCACCAGCGTCTCCTGCCAGTAGATGGGAATTGCGCCCGCAATATGGCCGTCGCTATAGCGTTTTGGCGGACGCGTATCCACCAGCGCAATGGACTTAGTTGGCTGTTCGGAAATCTTCTTCACCTCTTCCATCAGTGCGCGCGCCTCAGGATGCACATGCGGCGTAAAGCTGCCAGTCGTCACCTTTGTATCGTCTTTTGAGAGTGCCCGCTTCTCAATCTTCCATTCCTCAATGCCGCCATCCAGCAGCGCCGTTTTATCACCGTGGCCGAGATAATCCAGCGTGTAATAGGCGCGGCCCGCCATTGGATACCATGAGGTGGTATAAATCACCACGCGTGAATCGTTGCTCACGCCCACTTTTTCAAAAGCCGCTTTCAGCTTCTCAACTGGAGGCAACTCGGCCTCATCACCTTCAATAAAATCTTCCAGCGCTAAAAAGCGCGCGCCCGGAATGTGGCCGCTCTCATATTCAGCGCGCTTCTCGCCCACGTGCAAAACCACCACCTTGGGATCATTGAGATGCTCTGCAAGCCACTGCGCGGAAACAATCATCTCTGGATGGACAGTCCCCGCTCCAGACGCAGCCAACGCGGTCGAAGAAGTTGAGGAAAAAGCCGCAATAAAAATTGCACCAACAAGAAGAGAATGGAGTATTCTGCTGAACATAAGATTTCATTGCCCTCTGGCACTTATTTTCATATTTGCTTTAGCTGGCGTATAGGACTAATGCAAGGTTGGTTGGGCAAAAGATTGAACAGGCTGTCATAGTCACAGCCCGTTATTTACCTGCTGCACCGGCGGCCCCACGACGGCGCAGAATTTTCCGGGAACCATAAAATTCACGCCACTCAAGGAGAACAGCGATGAAACTCCTGGCATATGCCTTGGTACCGTTTGTGTTCTGCGGGTTAGCTCTAGCCCAGAAGCCCACTCAGCCTGATCCCCAGCACACGATGCCTGCCGCTCCGGCAGCCAAAAAGGCTGTGCTCATGAGCGGACTGGGCGATCTGCATCATCCCGTCACCACCAGTAATCCTGAAGCGCAGAAATTTTTTGATCAGGGATTGCGCCTGATCTTTGCTTTCAATCATGAGGAAGCGGCAGGTTCTTTCCAGCGCGCTGCCGAACTTGATCCCAAACTGGCCATGGCATATTGGGGCGTGGCAGAAGCTGTGGGACCAAACTATAACGATCCCGCGGACCCTGACCGCTTTAAGCAGGCCCATGAAGCCATTGCCAAAGCCAGTGCGCTTGCCGCCGGGGCGTCGGCCAGCGAACAAGCGTATATCGCCGCCATGGGCCTGCGCTTCCCTGCTGATCCCGCTGCGGACAAACGGCTCGCCGCTGAACGCTATCGCAATGCCATGGGCGATGTGATGAAACAATTTCCTGACGATCTGGATGCAGCCACGCTCTTTGCTGAAGCCGGCATGACTCTGCATCCTTGGGGACTGTGGCATCCGGATGGCACGCCAGAGGGCGGAACAGAAGAGATTATTGCCGCATTGGAATCAGTGCTGCGGCGCGACCCGAATCACATGGGGGCGATCCACTATTACATTCATGCCGTGGAAGCCTCGCCCAATCCTGAGCGTGCGCTGGCTGCAGCCAACCGGCTGGCGGCGCTGGCTCCCGCCGCTGGACATCTGGTGCACATGCCGGGGCATGTTTATATCCGCACGGGCGATTTTGAATCTGCGGTAAAAACCAATGAGTTGGCCGCTGAGGCTGATCGCGCGTATCTGCACGCCAGCGGCTCCGGGGGCATGTATGGCGCAATGTATTACAGCCACAATCTGCACTTCATTGCGGCATGCGCCAGCATGAATGGCAATTACGCTGAGGCGCATAAAGCGGGAGAAATGCTGGCCGCCCACGTGGGCCCGCACGTGAAAGGCATACCACCGCTGGAAGGCTTTATGACCGTGCCCATCGCCGTGGAAGTCCGCTTCCAGAAATGGGACCAGATTTTAGCCATCCCGCAGCCTGACGCCGCCATGAAGACCACAACCGTCTTCTGGCATTTTGCGCGCGGCATGGCCCTGGCCGCTAAAGGCAAAGTGGCTGAAGCAGAAGCCGAACAAAAAATCGTGTCCGGCGCCGCCGAGCAAACGCCGCCCGATCAGGTTTTCGCCATGCCTGTTAACAACAAAGCCAAAGATGTGCTGACTATCGCCACCAATGTTCTTGGGGCAAAGATCGCGCTGGCCAAGCACGATTCCGCAAGTGCGATCACCATGCTGCGGACCGCCATCGCCTTTCAGGACAAGCTGAAGTATGACGAGCCCCCAGACTGGTTTTATCCTGTGCGCGAGTCTTTGGGCGCGGTGCTGCTGCTGAACGGAAACGCCGCTGAAGCAGAGAAAGTTTTTCGTGAAGACCTGGACCGCAATCCACGCAACCCGCGATCGCTCTTCGGCCTTGCCGAAGCGCTCCGCGCGCAGAACCGCGCCTATGACGCACAGTTCGTTGACAAGCAGTTCCAATCCAACTGGAAAAACAGCGAGATCAAATTAAAGGTTTCTGATCTCACTTAATCCTGGCTGTCCCATCATGGGACAGCAGCACTGCAATGAGCTATCTCTGTCATAATAGTCTCAGTGACAGTAGGGTTGTGCCATTCCGGACCGGCCGAAGCGGCGCAGGCACAAATCACTGATAGGAGACTACGCATGAATGCAGAAAACATTTCGCGGATGGGAACACAGGTAAAAGATAATGTGGCTGAAATCGCTGAGAAAGCGCGCGATCTTTCCGCCAAGGTAAAAGAACGTCTGGATGAAACCTATGACGATCTTGGCCGCACCGTAAAACGCGCCCGCGCCGCAGCAGAAGACCGGCTGGATGATGTCCGCAGCCATGTGAAAAAACGGCCTATTACTTCCATTGCGACAGTGGCAGCCGGAGCGTTTGCCGTAGGCATTCTTACCGGCTGGCTTATCGGCAGAAACAGCCGCGACTAGCATCTCTATCAAAAGCCTCTTGGTCTTGGAGTTCGCCGGTCACCCTCGAAAGAAGATACCGCGTGAACTCCAGGCCATGCACCCGATCTAGTGTGTGCCTGAACACGGGTGTGCTTGATCTTAGTGATGTCCCAGCACCTGATGCGGCACATACACCGATTCAACCTGCTCCATCTCTTCTTTTGTAAGCTTCAGTCCCACGGCAGCCACGGCATCCTGCAAGTGGTGCGGCTTTGAGGCTCCCACAATCGGAGCCGTGACTTGAGATTTGTGTAAGAGCCACGCCAGCGCCACCTGCGCCGGTGGCACGCCTCTCTCTTTGGCCACTTGCGCAACGCAATCCACCACGCGGTCATCTGCTTCCTGCGTGTAGAGCTTCTTGGAATAATCATCTTCCTTGGAGCGCAACGTCTCCGTTTTGCGGTTTCCTGCAAGCACGCCGCGCGCCAGCGGACTCCACGGCAGCAAGCCTACGCCTTCTGATTCGCACAGCGGCACCATCTCTCGCTCTTCCTCGCGATAGATTAGGTTGTAATGGTTCTGCATGGTCACAAAACGGGTGAGACCAAGACTGTCAGAGGTATAAAGCATCTGCGCAAATTGCCAGGCAAACATTGA
>FTHE01000040.1_pt1 | contig 11367 bp, 11 predicted proteins | sample 1640881 | NCBI WGS metagenome assembly FTHE01 (sample SAMEA3914788, study PRJEB12502) | metagenome | biome: forest; material: soil | place: Canada | collected 2011-07-03 | depth 0.1 m
CCGCCGGCGATAAATAGCCACACAATCTCTCGTTCCGTTACGGCAGTGGTAATCAGTAACGTCAGGAAGATCGCCCAGAGCACCGGGTCTTTGCGGACTCCACTCTTGACGAGCTTCATCGCTGAACGGGCAATGATAGCGATCACCGCTGCGCCTATTCCGTAGAATGCCGATTGCATCCACGGCAACCCATCAAAGCGCACATATACGAACGAAAGAGACAGCACCATTAAGAACGAAGGCAGAATAAACACGCCGCCCACCAGCAATGCGCCAAGGTAGCCAGAACGTACTAATCCCAGATACATGGCAAGCTGCGCCGCGAGAGGGCCGGGTGAAAGCTGTGCCAACGCCAGGCCGTCAAGGAAATCTCTTTCCGTGTACCAGTGCCGTTCCTCAACCAGATCGCGCTGCATGTATCCCGCAAGTGCTATCGGACCGCCGAAGCCCCACGTTCCGAGCTTCAAGAAATACAACAGCAGTTTCGAAAGAGGCACAGCTTGACCACTCTCTGACGATTGCTTACTTATCGCTGGCTGGCTCATAGACGACCATTCGGGCCGCGGGTTTTCCGCCAGCCTGTTCTTCTGGCGCATAAACTCGATGTGTTCGCTCATCGACGGTGATGCTGTGAACACGTTTGTCAGTGGGAAAATCGGCCATCTTCTCAAAGTGGTTTGGATCATTCTCTTTGAAAACAGAAATCGCGCCGCTGTAGCAAGCTACATAGACGCGGCCCAGGCCATGATCAAACTTGATTACGTCGCCACCATCTGCCATAGGAAGCGTGGTGATGACACGGTGCTGGTCTAGATCGAACACGGCCATGAGGTTATTCCCTTCACAGGCAAGGAACGCTCGTCGATTCTTAATGTCCAATGCCATGCCGTGATTGCCTTTGCACGGCCCAACTGGATAGCGCCCGACGACCTGATCTGTTTTCGGATCAATTACCGCAAAGATGTTCTTGTCCTGAAGGTTCAGATAAAGTAGCTTCGCCATTGGATCGTACTGTGGCATTCCTGTCTCGCTGTCAAAGTGAAGCGTCTTGATAATCTTGTCCGTCGTAACATCCACCACTGCTTCCGCTTTGCCGCGCTCGTCGGAAACATAGAGCTTTTTGAAGTCAACGGCATAGGCGCTGCCGTCTGGTTTGTCTTCCGTGGGCAGCCGGGTAATTACCTTCATTGTTTTCAGATCGACGACGCCAATCTTGTTCTCGTGCCAGTCTGACGTGTATGCCTTCTTCAGCTCTGGAACGTACTCAATACCTTCCACTCCAGGCACCGGAGAGACGGTTGCAACCACCTGATTGTTCTTCAGATTGATTACGTAAAGCTGTCCTGCGCCGAGATGAGCTGAGAGCAGATAATTATCATCGTAATCTATGGTTAGATAGTCGAAGCGCTGCCCCTTTGGCCCCGGCAGATCAAAGCTGGCAACTTCATGAAGCGGTGCTGCGGCTGGCGCAACCGCACTCACCGTGCGGTTGAACGGGCTGCTGAACAGCAGGACAAGTATTCCAGCGCACAGCACCATCGCAACAATATCCAATTGTAGAAACTTCATAGACTCCTTCTGTTGCTTACTTTGCTTTTGCTGCATTGGTTTGATCGAGAGCAGATCGCAGTGTCTTTGCCAGCTTCAGTGCATCGTCATTGGCCCAGAAGTGCATGAAGAACAGACGCGGTTCTTCACTCAGCATGTGGCTATGCACAGCCGTTACCGCGACCCCACCAGACAGCAACGCCTTGATGACTGGATTGACTTCGGTTCCCAGCAAAACAAAGTCGCCAGTGATTGCCGCCTTTCCGCCACCAGTCGGTTGGAAGTTTAGTGCCGTGGCCAAGCCCATTGAATTGGGAATTGGCGTTCCGGCATCGCTGATCTTTTCACCACGCGGAACTGCCACCTGATAAATCCCGTTATTGTTTTTTCCGGTGCGGCCCAGAATGCTGTCGATTTGTTTGGTATCGAACCCAAGGTCTGGGGTGGTGGGGGCTGCCGTTGAAGGCGGTGGAGTCTTTGTGGCTGCCAGCACGTCATGAATTTCTGTTGCCAGTTTAACCGCGTCACCGTGGCCATGAATATGCATATACATAACCTGCGGGGATTCGTGCAGGAGATGATTATGCAGGGCCGTGATGTCGATTCCTGACGCCACCAGCTTCTGCATCACCGGGGCGATCTCATCTTCAGTGAGAACCAGATCGCCCATTGCTTCAGCTTCGCTGCCCATCTTACGGAAGGCCAGCCATGAGCCAAGAGCCAATCCCGCTTTTATCTGAACGCCTTCGACTGTGACGTGCAAGTCTGAACGCGGCATCGCAAACTTATGCGTCCCATCCGGTTGATCCTGTCCTGTCCGGACTAGGGCGTTATCAACTGCTTTCCAATCGTTGTTAGCCTCTTGCTGAACTGCGTAGCTGAGAGATGCTGCGAGAAGTAGTGCGACAAAAACTAGCTGTTTCATATTTACCCTTTCTTGGTTTTGGCATTGCTTACCGCAAGTCCTTCATAAAGTCCGTCGAACAATTCCATGCCTTTGCGAATCAGTTCGTTATCTGAAATTTCCTGTTTTGCCCAGCCCTTTAGCACACGGTCGATAGCCGCGCCCTCTGGCCTGCTGAACTTGTCATCGTGAAGATCAGCATCATGCACAATCTCAGCGATTGTTTTAAGACGATGTTCCCGCAAGGAAAACTCTGAACAGAGGGTTTCGAACGTGCAATCGTCGCCGCGATGGCCGAATCCAACATCGCCATACATGTCAAAAGGAACTGCTTCTGGAAAATGCTTAGGATCGTCGCCAAAAGTAAACCTGGCCTTTGGGTCAATGAATTGCTGGATCAACCACGCAGAAGCGCAGCGGTCTATGCCGGGGCGGTGCCGGGTGAGCCAGGTTCGATTGACGTATTCCTTGCTCTTCACGGTCTTGCTTGCTGTCTTAGTCGTGCCGCCGTCCGCCGCGGCTACTGCGGCTTCCACTTTCCGCCGAAGAGGGTTATCGAAGAAGTCGATTGCGCTGATCTCAACCAGTTTGCGCCGAACTGCGCTCACATGCTGTACTGTGGGCTTGGACTTCAACTTGCGCAGCAGCTTTTGATAATCGCCGTCTCGTGCCGCCGTGAAACGCTGGATGATACGTTCGTCGGACAAATCATCGAATGACTGCACCTGAGCTACCGACGCTTTTCCCTTGTTCTTGCGTATCTCTGCTGACAGCCACTCAAAGCGTTCCATATTGTCGGGAGTGTTGGGCAGAAGATAGCCCGAAGTAGGCAGGGCAAGAGCGCCTGAGCGTTTCAGCTTGCGCCAGATATTAACGCGCAGGCTGCCGTTTTTGCTCGGAAGACTGAAAACGAGGAGCAACCACTGAGCCGAGCTGATCTGACTGGGCGTCACAAACCTTTATGTTACACCTGTAACACCATTTTAGTTAATGGAGCTATGCCAAAACCGGGCCGGATCGGGACGCCCTATTTCTCCAAATCCGCGGCCATCCCCAGTCGCTCCACTCTCAGCGCTGAATGTGCGCGCCATTTTAACCATTCTTTAACCTCCTGTTGATCTACCGTTTCCGTTGACTTTTATATTAGGACTCTGACGGGAATCATCCCCTTTTAGGAGACCACATGCCCCACTCCAAATCCTTGTCACTGTCCTTTTTCTCCGCACTGCTGATTGTGTTAGCCGGCAGCATTTTTGCTACAGCAGAAGATCAAAACGAAAACCATGCAAAGCACGTTCTCTTAATCAGCATTGATGGCATGCATGCCCTTGATCTCTCAAATTATGTTGCCGCACATCCAAATTCAACTCTGGCGCAACTGAGCGGCCATGGCAAAACCTATACCAATGCAGCCACTTCGCAGCCTTCAGATTCATTTCCCGGCTTGGCCGCATTGGTGACAGGTGGCTCTCCCACCACAACCGGCTTTTGGTATGACGTGAGTTATAACCGCAAGCTCTCGCCTCCGGCCGCAACAAACCCTATTCTTGGCCCAACGGGCGGAGCTAACCTCTGCCCCGGCACGATCGGCACCGTGGTGGAATTAGATGAATCGATTGATATAGATCTCACGCAGGTCAACGGTGGTGGCGGAATTAATCCAAATTTTCTGCCGCGTGATCCGAATAAAGGCTGCGCACCCGTTTTCCCGCATGATTATCTTCGCGTAAACACTATCTTTGAAGTTGTACGCGCCAATGGCGGCTACACCGCTTGGACGGATAAACATCCCTCTTATGAGTGGACGAATGGCCCCACCGGTAAAGGTGTGAATGATTTTTTTGGTCCGGAAATTAATTCAATTCCCGTGGCCCTGCCTCAATTCGCGGGCTGCTCACCCGTGCCCGCACCTGACAATACTCCTGACGATGGCTGGACGAACGATCTTGCCGTAATCAAATGCTATGACCTGCTGCATGTGCAAGCGGTGCTCAATCAAATTGACGGTTTCAATCATGACCGGTCTAAAAAAGCACCGGTGCCCACATTGTTCGGCACCAACTTCCAGGCGGTTAGCGTTGGGCAGAAATTGAAGGGCAATGGTTACCAGGATGTGCTGGGAACACCCACGCCGGGTCTTGCAGGTGAACTGGACTTTGTCGATCAGTCACTCGGATCAATGGTGAGCGAACTGAAAAAACAAGGCCTCTTCGACGATACACTGATCATCATTGCCGCAAAACATGGGCAGTCACCCATTGATGTTCAAAAGCGTGTAGGTATCGGTGGCGGAGAGCCACAAACAACAATTGGAGCTGCTGAGGCTTTCGATATTTCTGACGATGGTTCCTTGATCTGGCTTACTGATTCTTCGCTCACATCCAGCGTAGTCACCAAACTCAGTGCGCCAGCCACCCAGCAGGCTCTGGGGATACAGGAAATTTTTGCCCTGCAGTCCCTGCAAAACAAATTCAATAGCCCGCTCGACGATCCGCGCACGCCAGACATCATTCTAAAAACAAACACAGGCGTGATCTTCACGGGAGGTTCAAAAATTGCCGAGCATGGCGGCTTCAACGAAGATGACGTGCACACGGCTCTGCTGCTCTCCTTGCCGGGAATGAAATCACAGCAAGTAAAAACGCCGGTCTCCAACCAACAGGTCGCTCCTACTATCCTGAAGATTTTGGGGATAGATCCGGAACAACTGGATGCAGTTCGCCAGGAGCAAATACAGGTTCTGCCTTTCTTTTTTACCAGCGTTGATGACAACGATGGCAATCAGCATGGTCGAAACTAGGTTGCTCTCTAATAAACAAATGCGGCCCTCCTATTTCAGGAAGGCCGCATTGCTTTCCGTTGTTTTAGAAACCATCAGCTTTTACGCATTGGTTTTTGAATATTTGAACCTACCAGTTTTCCTGTCAGTGTTCATCCGTGTAAATCAGTGGTTAAAGTTCTTTCGCTTTAATCTTGGTCCGTGTATTCTTCCGGCACATCATCCTCAAGCACTTCTCTGGTATGCACTTCGCTTTCGTCCGCGTCCGGAGCATTCTCTACGCCACTGACTGCTTCAGCTTCCAGGTATTGCCCTTCTTCCATCAACTCCTCCACGCTCTCAGAGTCCACGCTCTCTCTGCGTGAGAGTCCCTGAGTATCACCAGACTGCCCGCCCGACTCTGCACCTAGTCCGCGGCGGCTATCGATGGAAATAGGGTTGGGGCTGCTCTGGCGTGAAGCGCTGCTTCCTGCGCGGTTCGCCTTCTTCTTAGGACTGGTCTTTTTCGCGGCTACCGGCTTCTTCACCGCAGGCTTCTTCGCTGCAACTCTGGGCGCGGCCTTCTTTGCCGCTGATGTTTTCTTTGCCGCAGCCCTGGGTTTTGCCGTCAGCTTTTTCTTGGCGACTGGCTTCTTGACACTCGTTTTCTTGGCTGCTGCTTTCTTCTTAAGGGTTGGTTTTTTCTTGGTAACAGGTTTTTTGCGAGCTGGTTTTTTCCGGGCCATGCTCAGAAGTCTACCAAATTTCTTTAGTGTTTCGCGGGCTCGGCTTCGTGTTTCTCTGCCGGATGCTCCGCCGGCTTTTCACCGCCCTTTGTGCCTTCGCCTTTGGCTTCCCCACCTTCATGCTTGCCACCCGCGCCCTCAGCGCCCGGTTTCTTCTCGTCTTCCTCGTCCGTATTCTTCATCACATACTGCACAATCATTGAGATTCGCCGGTTGGAAGGGTCTTCCGGATGCTCTGGGTCGCGCAATCGCTGGTCAGCATAGCCGCGCACCTGTGAAACCTGGTCAGCATGGATACCGTTCTCTTGGATAATCCGGCGTGCCGCATTGGCTCGGTCCGTGGATAGCTCCCAATTGGAATATCCGCCGGCGCCGGCAAAGGGTGTTGCGTCTGTATGGCCCTCCAGGGAGATTTTGTTAGGCAGTGAACCCAGTTCCTTCGCCAACATCATCAGAAGTGCTTTTCCTTGCGCTGTAGGCTGAGCGTTGCCTTGATCAAAAAATGTGCCTTTTGAACTCTCCAGCAGCTCCACGCGCAGGCCTTCGGCAGTCACTGTCATCTCAATCTGCTTGTTCAGCTTGGCCAGGTCAACGTTTTCCTTGATGGTCTTCTGCAACTGCTCTTTCAAGACCTTCATGTTGTCTTTGGTTATGGTAAAGTTCTCGCCTGATCCCGTCTGGTTCGTGCCGACTTTTTTTGAGCTTCCGGTGGGATCCTTAAAATATCCGCCAATCACCTTCTGCACCTGTTGGCTTGTGTTTAACAGCCAAAGCACAATGAACAGCGCCATCATGGCGGTCACAAAATCGGCATAAGCCACCTTCCAGGCGCCGCCGTGGTGCCCGCCGTGTGAGACCTTTTTCTTGATGATAATAATGGGGCGTTTATCTGACATGTTCTATACCTTGGGTTCTTGATCAGCTGCAGCAGCCGCTGCAGCATCTCCGCCGCCACCACGACATACCTTTTCTAATTCCTGAAATGTAGGCCGCACGTGCGCCGGCACCGCTCTGCGAGCCACCTCCACGGCCATGATTGGCGGCGTTCCTTTAATGAAGGCAATAATCGCAACACGCAAAACCTGCTGGTAGCAGTGCTCTTCTTCCACCGTCTTGCCCATGTTGGCAGCCACAGGGCCCACCAACCCATAGCAGAGTAGAATTCCCAGAAAAGTTCCCACCAGCGCTGCGGCAACCTTGTGTCCGATTTCTTCCGGCGGGCCTCCTAGTGAACCCATGGTGATCACCACGCCTAGCACTGCAGCCACAATGCCCAGTCCGGGCAGCGCATCTGCCATGCTGCTGAGTGCGGCTACCGGCTGCGTAGCTTCATGGTGGTGAACATCCATGTCCATTTCCAGCATCTGGTCAACATCAAACGGCTCCACGCCGCCGCTCACTGCCATGCGCAACGTATCGCAAACAAAGTTGCAGGAGTGGTGGTCCTTCACAAATCCTGGATACTTGGAAATGATCGGGCTCTTGTCCGGAGCGTCTACATCAGCTTCCAGTGCCACAAGGCCTTCTTTGCGGGCTTTATTGCACAGGTCAAAAATCATTTTTAGTGTGTCGAGATACTTCTGCTTGCTGAAAGGCGAGCCTTTGAGCGAGCCCAGCACGCCTGCAATCACCTGCTTGAGTACGTACAATGGGTTGGCTACCAGCACAGTTCCCAAAGACGCTCCGCCGATAATCACCAGCTCAGCCGGCTGCATCAGCACCTTCAGGTTCCCGTGCTCCATGAGATAGCCGGCAACAATACAGCCAAAAACCACTACGATTCCAATAATGACAAACATGCTAAGGCCTCAACCCCCAATTTCGGCTTCACCAAAAACGCTTACGCGATTTCCGCCTTCTTTCACGCTGTGCCGTAGAACGGCCTGCGCACGCTCTACCAGTGTGTCCACGTCGTCGCCGGAAATTGCAGCCGCGCCGCCAATGGAAACACTCACGGGCAGGTCATCTCCCCACCATTCCACTTCTGAATAACTTTCCATCTTGCGGACGCGTTCTCCCACTCTCTTCAACATCGAGCGTTCACAATTCATCACAATGGCCAGAAATCTGTTTTCGTCCCAGCAGCCCACTAGATCGCTGGGCCGCAGTGCATTGCTCAGCGTATGTCCAACCACCACGCAGGCCGCCACCACGGCTTTCTTTCCATGGACTTGCCGGAACTGTGATAATCCGTCCACTTCAGCAATAAGCACGCCGAAGGGCTGTTGATGTTCGCTGAATTCAGCCAGGCATTCCTGCAGACGCAGCCGGGTAGTCGCGGCATCCAGCAGCCCCGTGGCCGCATCAATCCCGGTCGAGTTCTCCGTTCCTTTGCCGTAACGCTCTCGCGCAGCAGAAAAATGGCTCTCTTCAAAGCATTCCGTTGCTCCAATAACCTTATCGTGCCTGTCTCTCAACGGTGCGGCACGCACATGCACCGGAATCCGGTGGCCCGCCCGATGCCGCAGCAACACGTCCGCTTCATACGCCTGGCCATTGCGCATACTGTCTGTAAGTTGGCACGCTTCTCCGCACGCCACGGGATTATTTTCATCCAGGTCAACCAGCAGTTTTTCCCGGCAATGCCGGCCAAGCATGTCTTGCGCCAGATATCCGCTGATCCGCTCCGCACCATGGCTCCAGAACACGATTCTCAACTGCGTGTCCACCATATAGACGCCCACGTGCAGATTATCGAGTGCGGCTTTATATATCTCTGTGTCTGGAAACATGCCGGTTCTGGCTCCCTGCTTATTTATCGGCGCGGGTGAAGATATCTTCACGATAGGCAAACTTTGCCCAGTTGCTCTATCTGGAAGAAAATAGGGTGGGATTTCTAATTAGGTGTGGAAAAACAACTTGAAAGTTTTTGTAGCTCTGAAACTCGTGAAGGAAATCCTAGTTGTTTCTTTCCAGGATCATCACTAACCTCATCGGCCCGTGAGCGCCCTGTACCAGGATTTTTTCAATGTCAGCAGTGCGGCTGGAGCCGCTGACCATGCAGGCGTAAGAGTTTTTCTCAAGCTGGCCTTCAGCCGTGGCATTGCGCAACGCAATCACCAGATCCGGAACAAGCTGGCTTGTGGTGGCATAAACAATGTGGACAGGCGCAACCACTGACGCCCCGCGTCCGCCGCAGGAAGCAGTCACAAAAATCGATCCCGTAAGCGCTACCAGCGCATCCGCCAGAGTCACCGTGGCCTGTGAACGTTCTGCCGGGCCACCTTCGCTCGACCAGCGTACCTGTCGCGCTGTTCCGGTGGTCTTGACCATGCCGCGCAAGATCGGATCGTCCTGCACAAAAATCTCGCCCTGCTGCAATGATTCCAGTGCCTGTGCCAGGGTATGTGCGCTCTCTGCGGCGCTGGCTGTCAGGTAAAACTCCATCAGGTTCGCTTTGCACTCCTGTTCAAACCGTTCAACAAGATTCTCGATGGGTGCAAAGATCGGCCCATCAAAAGTCTTCGACTCTATTGGCTGAATTGGCGTGCGCAGCGCGTCACGGATGCGCGCCAGAATCGCCTCGCGGCTGGGATTACTTGTTGCCATTCGATGTCCTTCCCAGCTCTGCCTTCCCCAGCTCTTTCTTCCACCGCGCGCGAAAAGACCTTTCGGGCAATGGCACAGGCGTGCGCTTTCTGCTCCACGCACGCATCGGATCCAAGGCAGTTCCCGCCAGCCCCATGCCATAGAGAAGCCGCAGGCTCTTGCGCATCATCCACCCTCCCATGGCGTAAAGCGATGGGTGCAGCATCGCCATGCGCCACAGCTTGAACTGCGCCCGCTCGCTGGACTTCCCTTTGCTGGCCCTGGTGAAATCACGCCGGTTGTGCAGCAGGTGATGATGCAGATTGATATTCACCGGACAGACGCTCGTACACGCTCCGCACAGAGAAGAGGCATAAGAAAGATGCTCAAACTCACTGCCGCGCAAGTGCGGCGTAAGCACGCTGCCAATCGGCCCCGGATAAGTAGTGTTGTAAGTGTGGCCGCCAACATTCTTATAGACCGGACAAATATTCAGGCAAGCGCCGCAGCGTATGCACGTGAGCACTTCCCTTTCTTCTGCATTCGCCAGCAACCCACTTCGTCCGTTATCCAGCAGCACCACGTGAAATTCTTCGGGCCCATCCACCTCGCCTGCTTTTTTCGGACCGCCAATCAGCGTGCTGTAAGTCGTAATTGGCTGTCCCGTGCCTGAGGTTGCCAGCACCGGCCACAGCGTCCCCAGGTCTTCCAGCCGCGGAATCACTTTCTCAATGCCAGTTACGGCAACGTGTATGCGTGGCAGGCTTGTGCTCAGTCGTCCGTTGCCTTCATTCGTTGTCAGCGCTACTGCGCCGACATCTGCCACTAGAAAGTTCGCACCGGAAATTCCCATCTCAGCGGCAAAAAACGCCTCGCGCAACTTGCGCCGCGCCAGCGCCACCATCTTTTGCGGATCGGCATCAGCAATGTCTTCACCCAGCTTTTCACGAAAAAGTTCTCGAATCTGGTGGCGATCCAGGTGCATGGCCGGAGTAACAATGTGATACGGAGCTTCATTGCGAAGCTGCACAATGTATTCGCCCAGGTCCGTCTCCCAAACCTTGATGCCAACGGCTTCCAGCACCGGCGCAAGATGCATCTCTTCCGTCACCATTGATTTCGATTTCACAATGGTCTTCACGCCACGGCTTACTGCCAGGTCTTTAATATAAGTGCACGCTTCATCGTTATTCGCGGCCCAGAAGACATGCCCGCCCCGCGCCAGCACCTTCTCTTCAAACTGGAGCAGATACTTGTCCAGATGCTCCACCGCTTCGCGCTTGATTGCCTGGCATTTGTAGCGTGCGGCTTCCCAGTCTTTAAAACGGCTTCGCCCACGCTGGTGCCCGGCGTCATAGCTCTCCATGTTTTTGCGGATAATTTCACGATGGCCCAGATCGGCTGACTTGGTCGCCGCATCGCGTAGAAACTTCTGCGCTGCCGTCAGCGCCTGTGGCTGATCGCCTGCCGGTGTCGGATTTGCCGTAGATGTGCTCATGAAATATTTATGTCTGCACAGATCCTATTTTTGAAGAGCCAACTCAATCCTTGCTTTTCTACGTGCCTCCGTATCTCAGTGGTGAGTGTTTGTTTACCCGCTCGCCAGAATACTCGCCAGATGAATCGCCTTGGCCCGGTCTTTTCTATGCCCCAGAATGCCCTGCACATGCATCAGGCAGCTTGGATCAATGGCCGTTACGTACTCCGCGCCAGTCACTGCAATACTGTCAGCTTTCGTGTCACCCATCGCTACGGAAATGCTTTCAAACTTGGTGGCAAACGTTCCGCCAAAGCCGCAGCATTCGTCAAAGCGCAGCATGTCCACCAGTTTCAGCCCTTTTACTCCGCGCAGCAATTGCAAAGGTTCATTCTTCAATTTCAAC
>FTHE01000032.1_pt1 | contig 11277 bp, 9 predicted proteins | sample 1640881 | NCBI WGS metagenome assembly FTHE01 (sample SAMEA3914788, study PRJEB12502) | metagenome | biome: forest; material: soil | place: Canada | collected 2011-07-03 | depth 0.1 m
ACTCAATCACGCTTATGCTGTTTGCCGGGGAATCTCGCGCCGCGCAGCCAAAAATTTTTACTATGGCTTTATGGTGCTGCCAGCAGAGAAACGCAATGCCCTGAGCGCGGTGTATGCGTTTATGCGCCACGCCGACGACCTTTCCGATGAGCCTGGTGGAGACGTTCAACAGAAGCGGCAGAAACTGGGTGAATGGCTGGATGCGGCGAAAGCTGTCTTTGCGGGCAAGCAGACTGATGATCCGGTGTTAATGGCGCTGGGCGACGCGCAAAAAAAATTCAAGATCCCACCTGACCTTTTTGAAAAGCTCGTCTATGGCACCAGCATGGATCTGGACATTCCGGCAGCGACAGCAGATGCGCCGGTGATTCTATGCAATACATTTGATGACCTGAAGCAGTATTGCTATTACGTTGCCTCAGTGGTTGGGCTGGTCTGTATAAAGATTTTTGGCTATGAAGACAGCAAAGCCGAGTTTCTGGCGGAAGATTGCGGCCTGGCATTCCAATTAACCAATATTATTCGCGACATAAAAGAAGACGCTTCCATGGGGCGCATCTACATTCCGCTAGAGGACCTTGGGCGGACGAATCTTTCTGCGGAAAACTTTTCATCTATCACGCTGCAAAACCCCGTGCAGGCACAGCAATTAAGGCCAGCGCTCGAATATGAAGCGGAGCGCGCGCGCAAGTATTATGAATCGGCCAAGTGGCTGATGGAGCTGATAGAAGAAGACAGCCGCGCGGCTCTGTGGGTGCTGGTGGAGATTTACAGCCAGTTGCTGCAGAAAATGACTGACCGCAATTATGATGTGTTCACGGAGCGCGTGCGCCTAACCGTATGGGAGAAGCTGAAAGTGCTCTCTCGCGGCTTCCTGCTCCGCATTGCATGAGCGCAGATACACAGCAAAAAACTGTAGCCATTGTCGGCGGCGGCCTTGCGGGTCTGGCGGCTGGCTGCGCCTTGGCTGATGCCGGGCTGCGTGTCACGCTCTTTGAGCGTCGCCCATACGTGGGCGGCAGAGCGTCTTCTTATGAGCATCCAGGTACCGGCGAGGTGGTGGATAACTGCCAGCATGTGCTGCTTGGCTGCTGCACTAACCTTATCGATTTTTATAAGCGGCTGGGAGTCAGCGACAAGATCCGCTGGTTTGACGAACTCACGTTCATTGAGCCGGGCGGACGCACCAGCCGCATGGCGCCTTCCTTCCTGCCTGCGCCTATGCATAACGTTCCGGCATTTCTTAACGCCAAGATGCTCAACGCGAAAGATAAGCTGGCCATTGCACGGGCCATGGACAAGATGAGCCGCGGTCTGCCCGAGGATGGAGAAGAAGATTTTCTCTCCTGGCTGCGCCGCAATAAACAGACCGAGCAGGCAATTGAACGTTTTTGGAAGACCGTGCTGGTAAGCGCGCTGAATGAAGAACTGGACCGGGTATCTGTGCACTATGCGGCGCAGGTTTTCCGCGAGTCGTTTATGAAATCAGCCGCTGGCGGAAGAATGGGGCTGCCCAGTATTCCGCTTTCAGATTTATATGGAAGCGCGATTGAATATATTCGATCGCGTGGGGGCGAGGTTTTGCTGCGGTCCCCAGTAACAGCGATTTCGCAGAAGCAGGGCAATGTTGGTGTGACAATGAACGCAGGCGAGCAATTGTTTGACTCCGTGGTTTTGGCTGCGCCATTCCAAACCGTCGCCAGTCTTCTGCCGGCAGAAGCCGCCGCTGAGCCAATCAAGCAGCAGTTAGCCCATTTTGAAAGCTCGTCCATTACTGGAATCCACCTGTGGTTTGACCGCGAAATTACACCGCTGCCCCACGCAGTATTACTGGATCGCACGATCCAGTGGATGTTTCACAAGTCAAAGTTTCATGATGGCAAAGAAAATGCCGGCAATGGCAGCTATGTTGAGCTGGTGGTAAGCGCTTCAAAATCGCTGATACAAAAATCGCGGGAAGAGATTTTAGAAATGGCCACGCGTGAGCTGGCGGAATTCTTTCCTGCAGTGAAAGAAGCAAAGATCGTTAAGGCCGCGGTGATCAAGGAAATTTACGCCACGTATTCAGTACTTCCCGGACTGGACAAATTTCGCCCGGTAGCAAAGACGCCATGGCCGCGCATTTTCCTGGCGGGCGACTGGACTGCAACTGGCTGGCCGGCCACCATGGAAGGGGCCGTACGCAGTGGATATCTTGCGGCAGAGGCGCTCATGCAAGGCTTTGGCCAGCGCCAGCAGTTCGTTGTACTTGATTTGCCGGCAGCAGGACTGGCAAAACTGATAATTAGGTAACTTTCAGGCTCGCTCCATTTCACCCGCCGCACCCACTTAGCACGTGATTCTACTGTTGCTCGGTTTGCTTGTTCGCTAAATGATCGCCATCAGGCATCGTGGGAATTAAAGATTTTAATTCCTCTTTAATTTCTTTAGGGCAGCGCCAGGCGCAATATCTCTTTGGTAGCTGATTTTCCGGCGCTTGCGAGTACTATCTCAGGTGTTACTGATCGGCTTCCGCCTTACGCAATCTTTAGCAGAATAAGATCAAGGGATTGTGGTCCTCCTCCAGGGCAACTTTAGGGCGAAAGGGTTAACGAGATGAGTGACGTGCAGCATTACAAGAATTTCCGTATATGGGCGGCAGTAGGAACCGCCGTGATTTACGTGTTTCTGGCAGCGACGGGAAACGCTTAAACGCCGGTTTGATCCGGCACAAAAGTTTCGAAGCGCATCGACCCCTCCTTGCGTTTCACCATAGATCAGCACAGTCAAACCAGACGTGCTGATCTTTTTTTCTTATGGCGCTCCGGATGCTAATACCCTTGTTTGATCAGGTCGGCCACGGCAAGTCTGCGCCCCTGTTTCACTTGCGCCATCTTCTCTGCATATTTTGCCAAAACATCCACTTCAATGTTGACGGGATCACCCTGGCGCAATGCGCGCAGATTTGTTGCCTGCCAGGTATGCGGGATAATGGCAATCTCCACGCGAGCGTTCTCAATGGCAGCCACCGTAAGGCTTATGCCTTCCACCGTGATCGAGCCTTGCGGCACAACATATCTGGCGATATCTTGTGGAACTTCGACGACCAGGCGCCAGTCATCGCGAAATTTGATCTTTTGCATGCTTACGATAGAGCCGACGCCATCCACATGGCCCTGCACCACGTGTCCACCCATGCGGTCTTCAGAGCGCGCAGCCAGTTCAAGGTTGACCAGCGCCCCTGGTTTCAGGCGCTGTAGCGTGGTGCGCTTTAAGGTTTCTTCCGCCAGGTCGGCAGAGAAGTGTTGCTCCTGCAGGTCGAACGCGGTCAGACAAACGCCGTTTACCGCTACGCTGTCTCCGGTCTTTAACGCAGACGGAATATTTTTACTTTGGACGGTAATGCGTGTGACCGTGCCACCGTTCTGGCCGGCCACCTTCTCAATGCTGGCAATTTCTCCAGTCTCCTGAATCAGTCCGGTAAACATCAGGCATGTACCTCCGGCGGCGCATAGGGATTGCGCAAGTATCCTTCCACGGCGAAATCGCCGGCAAAGCGATGCAGCACAGTATCATTGATCTGGGCTGCGTCACTAATCCGGGAAAACCCTTCTCCACTGGCAAAAGGAACAGACCCAGAGCCAGCGAGAATTTTAGGCGCGTAATACAGAAAAACTTTGTCTGCCACGTCCGCAGCCAGGGCGGCCCAGTTGACCAAGGCTCCGCCTTCAATGAGCAGGCTTGTAATTTCCAATTCTCCGAGGCGGGCGACAATCAATCCAAGATCAGGGCGACCATCATTGGCAACGGAATTGGAACGCAGAGGTATCTGCTCCACGCGGACGCCCCGTGTTTCCAGGGCCTGGCGTTTTTTCTCTTCCGCAAAGGAACAAAAGATCAGGACATCATCGTGAGCGGTTGCAACCAATTGGGAGTCCAGCGGACAGCGCAGACGAGAATCCAACACCACGCGCAGCAATGGACGCCGCCGGGGAAGGCCGGTGCGGTCCGTAAGCAGTGGATCGTCGGCAATGATGGTGCCAGCGCCCACCAGAATCGCGTCAGATTCATGGCGCAGGCTTTGTGCGTGGGCGCGCGATTCCTCGCTGGTAATCCATCGGTCCGCGGCGATTGGCGCATTCACCGAGCCACCGTGCGGGCCAGCGATTTTTCCGTCCAGAGTCATTCCGGATTTTAGCGTGACCAGCGGCAAACGCGTGAGTATGTAGCGAGCAAAAGCTTCATTGATGCGCCTGGCTTCCGCCTCCAGCAATCCTGTTTCAACTTTGATTCCTGCGGCACAGAGCTGGGCAAAACCTTTGCCTGCAACTTTGGGATTGGGATCATCCATGGCTGCGACCACGCGTGCCATGCCAGCGGCAATCAGGGCGTCAGTACATGGCGGTGTGCGGCCTTGATGGCAGTGTGGCTCAAGATTGAGATAGATGGTGCTGCCGCGAGCGCGAGAGCCGGCCTGTTCCAGAGCGAGAATCTCGGCGTGCTTGATTCCATCAAATGTGTAAAAGCCGGAGCCAGCAAGATTACCGTAGCTATCCACGATCACCGCGCCAACGCGCGCTCCAGGAGAAGTCAGCCCCGTGCCGCGGCGCGCCAGTTCCAGAGCCTGGCGCATGAAGTGTTCGTCTTGTTGTGAAAATGCCATGGTCTAAATAGCAATGGCGCTGCCGCGTGTATCAATTTGCAAACAAAGAGTTGGCAAAATTTTCAGCGTTAAAGGGCAGCAGATCGCCGGCTTTTTCGCCCACGCCTACGTAGCGCACCGGCAAGCCAAGCTCGCGTGAAATGGCAATCACCACTCCGCCTTTAGCAGTGCCATCCAGCTTGGTAAGCACGATGCCGGTTACGCCCGCTGATTCCGTGAACTGCCGCGCCTGCTGCAATCCGTTCTGGCCGGTGGTCGCGTCCATTACCAGCAGTACTTCATGCGGTGCGCCGGGAATAATACGCTGGGCGGTGCGTTTCATTTTTTCCAGCTCGGCCATGAGGCTGGTTTTGGTATGAAGACGACCTGCTGTGTCCACGATAACGCTGTCCGTATGGCGGGCTTTAGCGGCACTGAGCGCGTCAAACAGGACTGCAGAAGGATCGCCTCCGGGCTTGGTCTTGATGACCTCCACCCCCGTACGCGAGCCCCAGACTTCTAGCTGCTCAATGGCGGCAGCGCGAAATGTGTCGGCGGCGCACATGAGCACGGTTTTGCCTTCACCGCGCAGAGCATGTGCCAGCTTGCCAATGGTAGTCGTCTTGCCTGTTCCATTTACGCCGACCACCATTACAACTTCGGGCTCGCCTTTGGCGGGCTTACCCACGCGCGGTGGCGTGGCATTGAGGATCGCCAGCACCTGTTCCTTAATCAGCCGTTTCAGCTCTCCAGCGTCCTTGATCTGCTTGCGGTCAGCTTTTTCGCGCAGCTTGGATAAAATTTCCTGTGTGGTCTTTGTGCCCAGATCGGCCCCAAGCAGAATACCTTCCAGATCGTCCAGCGTGGTGCGGTCAATCTCTTTGGTAAGGGCCATTACTTCGTCAATGCGCTCACTCAGGTTCTCCCGCGTGCGCGTGACGGCCTGCTTCATCTTGTCAAGAAACGAGGGTTCCTGTTTGCCAAATAAGGTTTGAATCATTGATTTATGAAATATCCTGCCGTTCTTTGATTATAACGGGAGTCAGTGAGTGTTAACGGAAGCGTCCGCCGGTGGCATTGCCAGGACAATAGAGGAACAACGATATAACGCCAAATATGCCTAAAAGTAACTACCTTGCAGGATATTCTGTCAGGATTTGGTTTTTTGGCACGGAGAACAGGCATCTCAACAGAGACACAGATAGTACGATCTGGAGAGCGAGCAGAACATGGCTAAATCAGAAAGTGACCGGGGACTGAATCTGGAAGAAGTCAGGTTGGTCGCAGACCTGAGGATAATGCACGCCAAGGTATTTGAGTTGTTTGAAGTTGTTTCCGTTATTAAACGGCAACACGATGAGAGCGCAATACGAAGGTACGCTGATCACATAATGCTCGACCAGGACATTCAACGAGTGGATGAAATTTATCTCTGGTTTCTGAAGGTGAAGGAAGAGGGTTTGCGCCTGGCAAAGAGATAACGCTGATGCGGACTAAGCTTCAGTGGGCGCGCTCACCGCAGCGGCCGCTGCTTCTTCACCGGTGACGGTGGCAGCGCGATTGATACGCAGTTTACCGGTTTCAAAGACCTTGGTCATGGCCGCCACAACGGTGGGATCGAATTTGGTTGCTGCCAGAGAATTGATGATGCGGATTACATACTCAGGATCCATGGCTGCCTGGTAGGGGCGGTTCGTAGTCATGGCATCAAAGGTATCGGCCACCATGATAATGCGCGGCATCAGCGGAATCTGTTCGCCTTTCAATCCATAAGGGTATCCACGCCCGTCCAGCGATTCATGGTGAAGTTCAATGCCCGGCAGCATGTCACGCAATGCCTCTACCGGGCGCAGAATAGCCGCGCCTTTGGTGGTATGCGTCTTCATGATCTCAAATTCTTCCGGCGTAAGTGCGCCTGGCTTCTTGAGAATACGATCTTCAATGCCGATTTTGCCCACGTCATGCAACTGCGCTGAGATGCGGATTTTATCCACATCTTCTTCCTTTAAGCTCATTTCCGTGGCGATGAGGACGGAATAGCGTGTGACGCGGTCCGAATGGCCGCGGGTGTAAGGATCTTTCTCGTCAACCGCGCCGGCGAGCATCTGGATGGAATTGAGGAACAGCGTGCGGTTTTCCTGCGCCGCATTTTTCAGGTCACCAACGAACTGTTCCAGATCGTCGGTCATGGTGTTGAAAGTCTGTGCCAGTTCGCCGAATTCCGTGCGGCTCTTCAAACGCACACGATGAGTAAAATCGCCGCCGGCAATAGTGCGGCTTGACTCGGTCAACACATGTAGAGGAATAGTGAGTCGTCGTGTGGCCCAGATGCCGACAAAGATGCTGAAGGCAATGGCAATCAATGCGGCGCGGATCGCATCGCGGCGCATATCAGTAATATCAATGTAGGCTTCTTCCTGCGTCTTCTGCGCAACCACAGCCCATCCCAACCCTGCTACGGGATAATAAGTGCCCAGCATGGGAATGCGGTTCTTGCCCTCCTGGATGTTGTAATCCATGGTGACGGCAAGCGGCACAATACTTTTCTGCTCGACGAAGTTCCTGACCAGGTCATTCGAGTTCATGTCCTGGCCGGTGGCGTAATGCGGGCTAGGCGAGGCCACAATGCGGCCTGACCGATCAACCACAAACGCGTCAAGATTTTGCTGGTCTTTGGCTTCCTGAAGCTGTTTCACCAGATATTGCAGGTCAATTACAAGCTCCAGCGATCCAATATAGATATGCTGGTCATTCAAAACAGGCTTGCCCACCACCATCACCGTGCGGGTCTGCTTGCCGGAGCCAATGGAGAGTGGTTCTCCGCTATATTCGCGTCCGGCATGCGCGGCAGCCAGGCCGCGGTCCAGTTCCTTGGCCAGGAAAGTATCGATGTCCATGGTGCCGCCACCTATCTGGATATCGTTTTCCATGTTGATGAGCCGGCCATAGGGAACAATGGAATCCGGACTCTCAATGTAATTTTGCAGGAGCGCCTTTACATCAGGAGATTCAACGTTTTTCCCGCTCAGGTTGCCACCGCTGGTGACTTTGATGGAATAGGTCAGGCTGGAGAGCGTGGAACTGATGTCTTTCTCACGCTGCGCAATGGATTGCGCCAGGGAGGTGGTTACGTTGTTCTGGAGAAGTTTTTCATTGCTGCCCAGCGTAATGCGGTTCCGCTCCACCATTTTTGTGGCATAAAAATAAAGCGGCACCACACCCACCGCGATTAACACGACGAGAATCAGGTACAGAATCGGTATACGGGACGGCAGCGGAAGTTTCATAAAACCAGGAACTTGATCTTCAAATTGTATTCTGAAATCGGTGCGAATCTAACCAAAAAATCGGCCTACGGGCGATTACGGAAGTACTCCGCATCCGGGTTGGGAATCCCGCCAGTTAACAATAGTTTATCGTGCAAAACTCAGGGCGAAGAACAGCGAAGATGGCTGTATTCGAGGGGGACTGCTGCTAAAAGGTGTCTTCCACCTTGCCCGGACGGGTCATTAGTTCACGAATCGCGTCATGCGGGGACTTGCCATCATGCAGAATGGCATACATCTGCTCAGTAATGGGCATTTCAATCTTGTGTTTTTTGGCCAGCCCAAGAGCGGCGTTGGTGGTTAGGACGCCTTCCGCCACCATTCCATGCATCCCGGCGATAATCTGCTTCAGCGGCTCGCCCTTGCCCAGGGCTTCACCTACGCTCCGGTTTCTGGAGAGTCCGCCCGTGCAGGTGAGAACCAGGTCGCCCATGCCGGCCAACCCGAACATGGTTTGAGGTTTGGCGCCGCAAGCCACCGCGAGGCGTGTGATTTCGGCCAGTCCGCGGGTAATCAGCGCGGCCACGGAATTATGCCCAAGTCCCAGCCCGCTGCATACGCCAGCAGCGATAGCAATCACGTTCTTGAGCGCCCCGCCCAGCTCCACGCCCGTCAGATCGTCATTCATGTAAACGCGGAAGGTTGAGTCGCTAAAATCTTTTTGCACCCGTGCCGCCAGAGCATTGTCTGAAGAGGCTACAGTCAGGACCGTAGGATGGCGCTCGGCAACCTCCCGGGCAAAAGAAGGGCCACTGATGGCTCCGATCTTTGGCTCAAAGTTGCAGAGCCGACTTACCACTTCCTGTATCACTTCCGTCATGCGCAGAAGCGTGTCATTTTCTATTCCCTTGGTGGCGCTGACGATGAGCATTTGCGGTTGCAGCCACTGTGCCATGTGTTCAAAAGTCCGGCGGCAGTGGTGCGAAGGCATTACGCTGACAATGATCTCTACGCCTGAGAGCGCTTCTTTGAAATCGTTGGTGGCGGTGACGGCCGGTGGCAGCGGACAGCCGGGCAAAAACAATTCATTCAGATGATTGCGTGAAACGCTTTGGACAACTTCTTTTTCCAGCGCCCATAGGCGCACTTCATGGTCGCCACGGCGTCCGGCTACCATGGCCAGGGCCGTGCCCCACGCACCGCCACCCATGACCGCAATCCGGCTCACAGTTGTTTCTCCGTAACCGGCGATTTACTGGCGCCAAAGCGGCTTTCAGTTCCGGATATCAGCCGCCCAATATTCTGACGATGCTTAACGATCACGATGAACGAAACAGCGGAAGCCAGAAGCAGTGATAGCGAGTCAGTATTTTGCAGAAAGTAGGCAGCAACCGGGAATGTGATTGCACCCAGGATTGAGCCGAGCGAAACATAGCGTGTAAGCACAACCACAACAATGAAGACAGCCAGAGCAACAAGAATGGCTTTGGGAAACAGAACGCAGAAGACGCCAAGAGCTGTTGCCACTCCTTTGCCACCTTTAAATTTGAGCCAGACTGGGAATACATGACCGAGCACGGCCAAAAGCGCCGCCCAGGCCATTAAGCGCAATGCCGGGACGCAGCCGGAGACGACGAAATCACCGCAGAGATTGTATTTGGAGCCGGCGAGAACGGCAGCCAGCCAGACAGCCAACGCACCTTTCAGCGCATCAAGCACCAGCGTTGCGATTCCCAGGCCTTTTGCGCCGGACCGTGCGACGTTGGTAGCGCCGATGTTGCCGCTTCCAGTCTGGCGGATATCTTCACCGCGGAAAATCCGCACCAGCAGATACCCGAAGGGAATTGAGCCCAGCAGATAGGCGACTGCGCCGACGATGAGGTAGAGGATGACCATTCAATAACCGCGTTCCTGCAGCTCAAATCTTTCCAGCTTGGTATAACGCGATCCTCCTTTTTGTGTCTGGCTTTGATACAAAAAGAATTCGCGCGCAGTCATTGTACCGAAATGGGTATCGAACTGCGGCAGAGGATCTTCTGTTAAAGCTCGCAGCTCGCGCAGCGGATGTGAGCCGGCCCGGGCCAGAGTCAAATGGGGGTGATACGGCTTGGCTTCGCGCGCGATGCCAATTTTCTCCAGCGCCGCATCAACAGCGGATGCCAGTTGCGGCAATTCATTACCGCCATTAACGCCCGCCCAGAAAACGCGTGCTGCATTCGCATTCGGGAAAAATCCTACGCCGTCGAAGCGCACGAGAAACGGCTTGGTCTTGGTAGAAGCAAGCGCCGCTTGTATTTCCTGCACACGTGCATCAGTCACTTCGCCGATAAATTTTAAAGTCACGTGCAGCCCTTCTACCCGGGCCCAGCGGGCGCCAGGCGCAAGGGTGCGAGCGCGATCCATGTATTCCACAAGGCGCGTCCGGATTTCCCCGGGAATATCCAGTGCAATAAAAATGCGCATATTACATGAGTTTTCGCCGGACCATATCCAGGGCCTGTTGCGTGGCCCAGCGGCGTATTCGGTCGCGGTCGCCGGGGAAAGTTCGTTCAACCACTTCAGTATTTTTTCCATCAGCCAGAGCAGTAAAGACCAGCCCAATAGGCTTTTCTGGCGATCCGCCTCCCGGACCTGCCACTCCGGTGACGCCAATTCCGAAAGTAGATTTGCATTTGTCGCGAATGCCTTCCGCCAGTGCGGCAGCAACCTGGCTGCTGACAGCGCCATGTTCAGCAATCAAAAGCGGTGGCACACCGGCCAGGGAAGTTTTGAGTTCATTGCTATAAACTACTGCGCCACCCAGAAAATAGCGTGAGCTGCCTGGAATGGTAGTGATCCGTTCGGCCAGCAAGCCGCCGGTGCAGGATTCAGCCGCGGCCAGCGTAGCTTCACGCATTCCCAGGTAATAGCCCACAATCTGCTCCATGCTCTCGCCTTTGGTGGCGAAAACCGCGTCCTCAAATTCATCTTCCAGCTTGGAAGCCAGTTCGTCGACGCGTTGTTGCGCTTCTTCCATCGTTTCTGCCTGGGCACGCAGGTGGAGTTGCACCTCGCCCGGGCTTCCGGCAAGGATCGTGGTCTCCACGCCTTGAGCGGCCTTGTAAATGGGTGCGGCACGCTTATCGACCATGGATTCGCCAATCATTCCAATCTTTAACTCGCGCAGGGCAATGTGCTGCGCAGGAACCAGTTTTTTCAACCGCTCAAAACAATGCTCTTCAAACATGGCGGTAAGTTCATGAGGAGGGCCGGGAAGCAGAATGATGATTGCATTGCCATTTTCGTCATCAATGTGCAGGAATTGCCCCGGCGCCGAACCGCGTTTGTTGTCCAGAGCGTCTGCGCCGGCAATTACGTCGCCCTGGCGTTCATTGTTTTCAGCCATCTTCC
>FTHE01000112.1_pt1 | contig 10995 bp, 4 predicted proteins | sample 1640881 | NCBI WGS metagenome assembly FTHE01 (sample SAMEA3914788, study PRJEB12502) | metagenome | biome: forest; material: soil | place: Canada | collected 2011-07-03 | depth 0.1 m
AATTCTGGCCTTCGCTGCCAAAGCAGAGCGGCCCAGAACGTTTACCTGCTGCGCCATGCCTGAGGGCGACTGTACCCAAACCTCGCCAAAAGCCTGGGCCGCGGCCAGCGCCACTGATCCACGCAAAGTATCATCGTCAAATGGGCTGTGCGTGTAAACGCGACCCGTGGCTTTGAATCGCCGCAGCAGTTTCACCAGAGCCCGAAAGGAAGCACTATCAACCTTCTTAACAGTATGCCCAAGATCGCGCGCCTTGCCGGCCTTGAGCTGTATTGCCGCCTGCTGAAGTTCCTGCTGCAACGCTTTACTGTGGCGAAGCCACTTTGGATCGCCTACGACGACGATTGTGGCATTCCTGCAAACTGAGCTGAAGCCCAGCGTTTCATCCGAAGGGTAGGCAACAACAATCAGGGTTGAACGCTGGGTGGGCATCTGGCTAAAGTCTGGACCTGATAAAGCCCAGCAGTTTTTCTCTGGTGTGTTCCACGGAAAATTTCTTCACCCACTCAGAGGCGTCGATGCGCACCTCACGCTCCAACGCGGAAACAATTGTGTCCGCAATGGGGCCACGCTTACGGGTAATGGGACCGTAGACGTTGGGGCGCAACTCTTGATGGTCAAAACCAAAATAATTGCCGTTGACCACGCAGGTCAGGCCACAGGCCATGGCCTCAATCATGGCGATGCAGAAGCTCTCACGCGGAGACGCCATCACAAACAAACGAGCGCGGCTGCATAGCTCGGCTATTTCCGGAGCAGTCCTCCAGGAATGCTGCTTCATGGGCGATTCAGGATCTGCGGTGGCGATCACGGAGACACCATCAATGTATCGCTTCACTCTGCCAAAGTATTCCAAGTCTTCTGTTCCGCCCACCAGCATCAGGGGAAGGCCAAAGCGGTCATACACTTTTTTCTTGTAGTCGCGAACCAGCTCCATCTGATTTTTTTCTGGATAAATTCTGGCCACGCAAAGAACATACTCTTCTTCGCTGCTGCGCTTCTTGTAAAACACATCAGGGTTATAGGAGCCTCCAATGCGAAGAAGGTTTTTATGAGGGCGGTCACTCAGGTGCGTGAGTATTCCACGAAACAGGTCTTCCTTGATCTGCTCTTCTGGGTGGCGCTGCACAAAACAAAACGATGGAACGCGATCAGCCAGCGGGCCAATCACATTCTGGTCGCCAAAATCGATATCAGGATGAATAAAAAGGCTGAACTCGAATTTCTCCTCGCGCAGAAACGGCAGGATACGATGCGAGGGAAATGAATCTCCGTAATGCAAGAGATCATGCCTGCTGCCGCTGCAATAGCAAATTAGAAGGTAAACGTCATAGTCGCGGAAGACGTAACTCTGGTAATCGCTGATTAATCTTTCGTATCCGCCCATAACAACTGGATAAGGACTGTCGCTACAAACGATGAGCGCTTTTGGTTTCATGAGGTGCTAAAGCATCCGTACAGCTTTGGCGATTGAATTCCATTGGTCCGATGTTTCGGGAATGCGTGGCCCAGCTTGTTTTGTATGCGTGCGAGCCCCGCAACAGATCGTATTCCTGTAAGCCTGAAGCCACCGCATATTCAATGCCGGCGGCAAAAAGTAGGCGTCCGGGCGACCACTGCGCTGCTTCCGGCAGAAAGCCTCCATTCCAACTGCACAGGCTGTACCAGCCCCGCATGCAGAGATCAATGGCCAGAATTTGGCTGCCATCCGCCAAAACAAACGCTGCCATTGTGCCTTCTATAAACAATGAAGGCAAGAGTTCTCTTACAAATTCCTGGACTGATTGGGGTGCGAAGCCGCTCTTGCTGCCAAAGCGATTCAAGTTGAGTGACAGAAACAGTTCAGCCACTTCAGGCGGTGAAATATGCTCGGGCGTAAGATGCCGAACGATAAGACCACTTTTTTGCATACTTCTCTGCACCCGACCAAGACCTTTGCGGAAAATGTGGCTGCGCGTGGAAAGATATCCGGCAAACGTGTCTGGCAATTGAATGTAGAAACAGTTCTTGTCAGGCCGATAGTTGGCCTTTGTCTCTTTGACCTCAGATAACCGTCCGAGCGCTTGCACGCAATTTGAATCAGGACGCAGGTTGGAAAACGCCATTCGGTAATTAGCAGCCTGTGCAATTGCAAATTCCAGCAGGCCACACTGCGTGTCCAGATCTCCGGGAGCGGCAACCATATCGTTGTAATCGCACATGGGCGAGGGGAAATCGAGTGCCGAATCTTGCAGAACGAGCGGCAGCACCGCAACCAGTTCTGGCCCTCGATTCGCAATCAGGACGAAAGGCGCTAGCTGCGGATGATACCGGCACCATGCCAGAAACCACATGGATGAACTAAAAGCGCGGTTGCAGTGGGATTGGGCGAGTAGTTTCTCCCATTGCAAAGCCAGAGCTTCCACCTGGCGCAAGTCGCGAAGGACAGAGTATTCCAGCACACTTGCAGAGACGTTTGCTCTCGCGCTCAAGGTTGGATAGGTGGCCAAGGTTTTTCGTCTATTTCAAGGCATATCATAGCCAGTTTTGCTGCGGTGCGGCTAAATCTGGCATTGCTTCAAGCAAAAAATGGGCAGGAGCGCTTGTTCCACGCTCCTGCCCGTAGCACTTGTTGTTACTGCTTAGGCTGTTCTGCAGGCGTCGGCTGTGGTGCTGGTTGCGGCGTTTCCTGCGTCGCCCCTTGCGGCTTTGGCTGTCTATTTAGGAATCTCTCCTCTCGATCTTCTTGCGCTGGAGTATCCTTCTCCAATGCCGGCGGTGCGATTGGCGGATGTACGCCAGGCACCACATTCAGCAGTGCCGGTGGCTTTGTGCCGGAGGTACACGCTGCTTGTTGTGCCGGTGTGGCATTTACTCTGAAAATTCCCCAGTTGCCCGCAGTAAATTCTCCGACTGGAAAGCTCCTATAGACATAGTCTCCAGCAATTTTGTTTGTGCCGCCCGCGCTGGAAAGCACGATATCAAAATGGTTTCCTGGGCCAAATCCATCCTTGGTTCCAAACCATTGCGAATTTGGATTGTTCCCGATGGCTGCGCTGGGCACGTTGCCCACCGTAACAAACGGCTCCTCAGGCCACACGTGGCCATGGATAGTCCATACGTCGTCAGGAAAGCCTCCTAGTCCATCTGGATGGAGCATGCGGAAACGAACCGGGGTCCCAGCCAGAGCACAGAAGATCGGGGTTTGCGGCTCTCCCTGGGGTTGCGGAGGGTTATAGAAATGGTTGGGCATCTGATTGGAGAATGCCTGTGATACTTCTACCGTATCGTAATTACTCTTGGGTGGCTGGGGCACTATACGATAGGTCATTGGTTCAGTACCAAAATTTATGGAGTTGAAAGTTGCATTTAAGTAAACGTTGTTTTGCAACATCGTCACAAATTCGCGGAACAATGGATAACCCCTGGAATCAATAATGTCCGCACTTGTTCCTCCGTTTGCCGGCCATTTTGATCCGGCTGGTTCCACGACCAAAGCTCCAATCATGGCCAGCGGCTGCTGCTCAAGCAGGTCAGAAGCAATCAGGTTGGCTGAGCCCAATTCAATTGGCACGTCGGTCGTTGTTCCATCAGGATTTGTATTCACCTGTCCGGCATACCATTGATATTTCCGCGGCGTGCAAGCCCCCGTAGCGGGACACGGGCGGGCAAGCTGCTCCTGGTTAATGCCTACGTTTACACCGTTATTCTGGGAAACGTCATAGCCGACAAGTTGAGCATGCATGCCGACTACGGCCGAAGGATACACGCCAACACCGCTCCATGGCATGGTTCCCGGAGCATTCCCGTCGGGTGTAGTAAATACACTACCCTGGGCATCCAGTTGGCTTTGGGTAATTCTGTTGAACAGATTTACGTTAATACATTCGCCCGCATTTGCTCGCAGAACAAGCGGCTCCTTTGGAGGCACAGAGCCCACAGGGTTGCCATTGGCATCTGCCATCACATAAAGCAACGCACCATTTAAGCTCTTGATTAAGTTATTGGATCCGTCGCGCGAATTGTAGATAATGCCGGCGGTGTTGTAGGCGGCGGCAACATTGTACGTACGACTTACTGTGGCATTTGCGGGGCAGCTACCATTTACTTTCAAAGGCACGCCACCGCCAGGATTGTTGGGCAGCGGTTGCAGGTCAGGAACGGTCTTTGGATTTCCCTTAGCGTTGTACGAACGCAGAATTCCCCACAACCCCTGACCCAAATCGTTCACGCCCGAGCCAGGCATATACAGGTAATCTGCGGGAGAAGCCTGAGTTGATGGCAATTTGAATTGGAGCTCAAAATGTTCCGAAATTCCCATGGCCTGGTTGTCGCGGTAGCCAGAAGTACTGGATGAAGGCTCAAACAGCCATTTCAGTCCTTCAACCCCGAAATTGTGGTTGAAGAGATAGGCTCCCACCAGTACGCGTATCTGCACGCGATCATTCTGGAAGGCGCGCAACAGAGGCGTATAGGGGTCGCCACCCAGCACGCAGTTGCCGCATGATAAAAGAGGCGGCGGATATTGAAAGTTATTGGCCGGCGACGACCCCGGGTCAATCTTTTGGGGGAATACCGGCTGCATATTCAAGATGGCCTCATTGCGCTTGATGCCAGAGAGAAACGCATAGGAAAGATCGGTGGACCGGTCTGCCGGGTTATGCGCAGGAGGTGTGCAACCAGGAGTCGTGCAGGGATCAACACGCATCGGCAATGGTTCATTGCGGTAATTTACATTCATCGTCCCAACTGAGACGTTGCCGCTAATAATGGTTGGTGTACAAGGTCCAGCACCCGCTCCATTAATGGTATTGTCCGGGCTATCGCACCATCCCCACGGCGTGGTGGGATTCACCGGCGCAGGCTGCGGGTAAGGCACTGGAGTGCCCATGCTGTTCTTGTTATAAGCCAGTGCAAGGTCCTGGAACTCGAGCAGAAATTCGCGATAGCTGTCATCTGTGTTAGGCGTAACAATGTTTGCCTGCCAGCTGGTTGGACCGCCATCCGGGCCGCCGCCGATCGATGCACCGTTTTCAGAGTTCACCCATTTTGATTTTTCCGGTTCAATCACCAATCCGGCATACAAGCCTGCCTGCTGGTGCGTGGAAGGGCCAAAGTGATCATGCGTGAAAACAGTGCGTAGGGTACGATCTTTGCCCTTGCCATTGTCAGCACACGGCGGCCAAGGGCAACCTTCCAGTGGATCTGCATACCAGCGCTGGATGGTTGTGCTGGCGCCCAGCCAGCTTTGTCCTGCCGGAGGCTTACCAAAAGAAATGGGATAGCCATTCGCAGGAGTTGGCTCCTTTGCTACCGGGCAAATGAAAGTGCCGTCACGTGGATCTTTTGGATAGCACTTGTTCTCTGTTCGGATAGCGTTAATGCGGTCCGTAACCTCATTCGGGCTCAGCGTGCCATCCTCATAGTTGTAGCCATTGGCTGCGCCGTCAGAGGCCAGAACGTCAAATTTCACCAGGTGTATGTGCTGTCCCAGAATGTCAGTGGGAGTGCGTACCTGGAAATTATCCAGTTCGTAATAGCTGGGGACAAGGTTCGTCTGCCAGAACTCAACAATGTCGTCTTTGCTGTTGGCCCGGAAGAAGAACGGCTCCGGCGCGCGCTGGCCAGAAAAGGTTTTGGATACGTCACTCCACAAGGTAATAAAGCGCTCCTGCGGATAGTGCCATCCATTCTTGTTGAAGACCACGTCAGTCTGTATGTCCGCTGCTTTGTAACGGCGGATTTCGCCTATGGGTTTGCCGCTATCGTCGATAGCGGGATCAGCAAATGGAGCACCGGGCTGCGGGCCGCGCGGTAAACCATTGGTGATGAATGTGGACGGCTGTCCCGCAGAGGTGAAGCTGGGATGGTTGCGAACGGCATTAAAAGCCATTGCGGCCTTTTCAACCGGGGTGCCTTCTTCCGGCAACTCGCGCGCAATCATTGAATGGTTGTCTTTGCTGAAGTCCCATTGATTGTGGCGCTCACCATCCACGCTTGCGCTCAACACGACGTGACGCGCCAATCCTCCGTCAAGATAGGCCGGTTTTCCATCCGGACCGAGAATGGGTTTGCCGGAAGCGTCCAGCGCGGGAGCAAAATCCAGCGGCGGCGCGGGCGCGCGATGTCCGGCAACGCCAGGAACAAAGAATGGGAAACCAGGGTTGGTGCATGTTCCCTGGGTTGATCCATCCAGGCGGTCGCACTTGGCGATGGTCTTGGTCTCATAGCCGTAAGGTTGAGTAGGTTTTTTTGGATTTGGAACAGGAACAATCTCAACTTGCGCGGGTATGGGAGCCATGGCTTTTGTAGGTATCGGCACAATGGCGGGAATGGGCGTACCTGCGGCAATCTCGCCATCAGGCAGTGCGCGCGCTCCGGGTGCGGGAACGCCATTCTGCAATGCGGTGCCAGCTTCAAAAACGTCATGCACGCGGAAGAGTGACCACATGCCAGCGGCAAAATGGGGATAAAAATGGCAATGGAAGATTGAATCGCCCAGCGTCTGGTTGCGATTGCCGCCGCCGTTGTAATCAATCTCAAGGGAATAGGTCGACCCCGGGCTGATCAGTTGGCTATCAAGATAGCTGCTGTTTGGATCGTTAGGCGAGTGTATCCATTGATGGGCATGCTGGTGGTGAACATGAGTCAGGTTTGCTCCCGCATGCAAAACACGAAACGTAACATGGTCCTGCAAATAACTGTGATACACGTTGGAAGGATCGTCTGGGAAAAAGACTACGGTGGCTTTCTGGCCTGGTTTTGGGGCAGAAGGACTGGGCAACGCAGTATTATTAGCTTGCAGCTGTTCCATTGCACTGACCCACTTCGTCAATACATTCGGATTGGGGATTGGAGAAGCCTGCGTGGGCGGTACATTTGCCGGCACATTCACAACCATGGCCGGATCACCCACGGCCCATGATGCAAGGAAGAACTCTTCAAACTTGCAGTCCTCGCATTGCCACATGGGGCCAACGTCATAGCGATTAGCCAATATCTCTGCGCCAATGGCGCCAGTGCCGTAATTGATGGCAAAGTTATCCTGTCCTGGCAGGAGCACATCCTTCATATTTGGATTATAGAAATCAGCGAATGCCTGCACCGCGCTGGTGACTTCATGGTAGTGAATTGTGAACTCGCGGAAAGGCTCACGCCGATTCGGCTCTGGCGAAACAGGATTGAACTCTGGCCCTGACTGACTATCTGGAAAGCGCCCTGCGTTGGGCCCTGTGACAATTGCATTAAGATCTGTGTGGACGGTGTTTCGGTTCGCATCAACCATACGCAAGATCGGCGTTCCGGCGCGGGGACTTCCCGACGGATACACGGCCTGATAATTCAAGATTGGGTGTCCATCTGGAGTAAAACCATTGTTTCCCTTGCTCTTGTCCACGGCCAGCAGCAAATCTGTGCGCGTGATCTGGCTGCGATAGTACTCCGCATTGGGCGGCTCAACCGTGACTGCACCAAAAAGCCCATCTGTTTGCTGGCCCGCTTGCCCGACCGCTCCAAAAATGGAACTCATGGTGTTCAGCAGGAAGGTTCCTTCTTCCGCAGCGTAATAGGTATAAGTCTTTGAACCACCTGAAGGCACAAGGCTGCTGGCATTTTTGCCGACATTGGAACCATCATCCGCAATGCTGGTGGCCAGTTCTAGCCCGTTTACATGAATTGATGTCGACCGGGTCACCGGCTGAAGCGGGCTGGGCGGAGTTGCCGCCAGCCAATTGGTGAAATTGATCTTCAGGCATTGGCCTTTGTTCACACGCAACACAATTGGGCGGGGCCGCTTATCAGCGCGCAGGCGCACCGAGCCGGCAGTGCACTTATTTACTGAACAATTTTGATTATTGGATGAGTTCACTATGTCTGAAACAAGCGCAAAGACCATTCCTTGAGGCATGGCCGCGCCAAGCCGGTTCAACATGAACGGCTGGTCAAGCGAAGCAACGTTCGCAGTTACAGTGTTTGCGCTAGTACACGATACTGCTGCCTGGGTCTTAGGCGGTGTTGCAGCGCTGGCGGGGTTAACGCTAAAAAAGGCAGTTAAGGCTAATACAGCAAGAGAGAAGAGACGGACGGGAAAAAGCCTGCGTGGCATACGATCTCCTTCGAGCGATCGAACTTGGTATCCAGATGCCGGATTGATGAATTGTTTTGGGGGCGTTCGGGACGCCAAGACAGCGTCCGTTGGTTTTGTCTACGATGGCTTCGCAAACATCTTTCAGTTTTCCGAACTTGAAGCAGCGCGCCTATCACTTTGAGTTGAGCAGAAACTGGTGGTAGTTTAGTCATCACTCAGTTGCTTCGCAACTAATAAAATAAATTTTTGAAACTACTTATAAACATGCGCAAACATTTTCTTATTTGTTCCATTTTGGGACTCTGTGTAGTGCCGACTTTGTGCCTATCCAGAGAGCCCAATCTTTTCGAAGAGCAGAATGCACAATCAAACGGACGCGCACAACAGGACAAGAGTGCACACACCAAAGACTCTGTTTCAAACCTTGCTTCAGCTCTCATTCCGCAATGGACACATACACAACGCACTCTGGTTCGCGATGGAATCTCCATGCGACTGGAAATTGATCCGCTCGAAGAACGATCCCAATCGAACTTCCTGAACGCCAGCCATGTCTTACGGATTCGCCTGGCCCTGCAAGATGCTGCAACGCATTCGCCGTTGACCGGACTACATCCTTCTGCATGGCTAAGCCTGCGTGAAAATAATGAAGACATTCCCTGCAGCGCTCGCGCACGGGCATTCCTGCGGCGAGGTCTGATGGAAAAACAGCCGGACATGGACCTGACGGATTATTACGTATTGGTACTAAATCAGGATGAAACGATTCATGTGGTGGACCCCCAATTTTCTTACGGGCAGCCCCGTCTCATTTCCTCCATCTCACTGCCATCTCGTGCCGACGACTGGTTGCTTTCAGCCGATCAATCGAGGCTCTATGTCTCCATGAGCAAGACAGGCGAAGTTGCGTTGATTGATACGGCAACCTGGACAATCACCCATCGCATAAAAGTTCCGGGCGCTTCAAAGTTGGCCTTGCAGCCCGACGAACACTATCTTTGGAGCAGCTACTCAGGAAGCGAATCTGGCGTGGCAGTGCTGTCAACCGCGGACTTGCATCTGGTCAAACAAATTCCACTGCATGCAGGAAAACACGACATCGCCTTCAGCGATAACAGCCAACTGGCATTTGTGACCGATCCAGGAGCTTTATCCGTTTCTGCCATTGATGTGGCACGCCTTGCACAAATCAAGGAGATCAAAACCCCCGGCCCAGCTTCGTCGATTGCTTATTCATCAGCTTCACAGTCTGCCTACGCCACAACGTTCACTGGAAATATTGTTGCCATCAATGCACAAGGCGCAGTAACCACGCACATGCAAGCCGAGCCGGGCCTCAGCCGGATATTTTTTTTTCGCGATGGACGCTTCGGCTTTGTCCTGAACCCTGACAAAGGATTGGTCCATCTATTTGACGCCGCGCGCAACTCTCTAATAGAGACGGCCAATGTTGATGCTGCACCTGAGCAGGTGACATTTTCTGACCAGATGGCTTACATCATTCGCCGTGAAAGTGACCTGATTGAGGTGGTTCCTCTTGACTCTCCACCTTCAAACGGAGCCACCATTTCCACGGTGGATCTGCCGGCTGGACATGGCGCGTTCTCAAATGCCTCTGCCGATGAGCTAACAACGGCAATGGTCCAGGCGCCGGGTGAAAACGCCGTGATGTTTGCCAATGCCGGCGACAAAGCCATCTTCTATTATGAAGAGGGCATGGCCGCGCCCATGGGCACATTCAGCAACTTCGGCAAGGAGCCGCGTTCCGTACTGGTGGTTGACCACAGCTTTAAAGAAAAATCTCGAGGCCTTTACGAAGCCAGCGGACTCCTCAACAAACCTGGGACATATGTTGTGCCGGTGCTGCTTGATTCTCCCCGCATGGTTGAATGTTTTGAGGTTCCGCTCGGCGTAGAACCATCCTCACCTGGAGGCACTGGGCATCGTTAAAAATCTGCGAACTCATTCCGCTATTCCGGCGTCTGCGGCTTGGCGCATTCAGGTTGAAAAGAGTGTGATACCAGATCCACACAGACAATCTCCGTCTTGAAAGATCCAATCCGCCGGTTCGCGCCATAGGTGATCCCCGGAAGCAGGCCGGTTTTGAAGTCGCGCAGCTGCTCCAGACTCAGTATCAGTTTTTCCCGCGTAACGTTGCGGCCTGCGCGGACCAGGGCATCTTCCAGAATCTTGGCGGCGCAATAGGCTGAGATCTGTACCAGCCTGTGATCATGTGAGAATTTGTGGCGCTGCAGAAAGTCTTCAAACTCGTCCACTGCGCCCATTTCCGGTTGAAGCAGCGGATATGCGGCGAATATCTTGCCTTGGAAACGCGCGGGTTCCTCAAGGATGCTTCCATCCATCAAAGGGCCGAGCACAAATACCGTAGGGGACCACTCAGCCTGATCAGCGGCTTGAATCCATTGCGCAGTTCGCCCGCCTTCTCCCACAAAGAATACCGTCTCAATTCCCTGGCTTTTCAACTCGCGGATCATTTCCTGGCCATTCGCTGCAGACAGCACAGACTCGCGCGGCTTACTTACACCAAGCTCTTTCCACGTGGCTTCCATGGCGGATGAAACATCAGCCTCCAGCTTGGTATCGGCCACAACCACTGCCGTCTTTTCCATGGAGACTTTGCCGGACACGGCAGAGAACCGCACCATGTCCTGCTCCAGTTGTTGAAAGCCCGGCAGCAGATAAAAAACTTCACGGTTGGAAGGATCATCGGGAACGGAGAGCGCCATCAATCCCACCACAGGTATGTGATTAGCGTGCGCCATTGCTGCAAGATTTTTCTCCGCGTCCGGCACAAACGGAGCTACCATGGCAAACACTGGCGCAGCCGCAAGTTGCCTGGCGTCCTTGATGGTAGTCGCGCTGTCATCGCCAGAATCGGCAAAGCGCAACGCGATCTGGCGGCCATAAAT
>FTHE01000071.1_pt1 | contig 10800 bp, 7 predicted proteins | sample 1640881 | NCBI WGS metagenome assembly FTHE01 (sample SAMEA3914788, study PRJEB12502) | metagenome | biome: forest; material: soil | place: Canada | collected 2011-07-03 | depth 0.1 m
GGCAACTGCTCCAGTTCGCGTATGCGCTCGTCCGCGCGCTCAACTATGTGTTCGGCGCCGGTTAGTTTTTTGAGCGTCTCAAGAATGGCCTGCTTGCGCTCTGGCTGGTCCCATGCCTGGGTAAGAATCTGAAAGGTATAAACATCGCTATAGCGATCGATCATCAGCCCGGGCAGCCGGTCCGCCTCACTAAAGACCAGGCGGCAGGCGTCGGACTCATGCACCAGCTTTTTACGGTAAGAAAAAGCTTCCCAGAGCCGTTGCCGCAGCAGATGCTGCAGTTCATCTTCCGAGCCCAAAATCTCCCGCCCCAGCAACCGCAGCCTGATTTGGGAGGATGAGCTGTAAATGGCCGAGCCCAGCATCTTGTCTTTGGGGCCGACAACGTGCACCAGCGCGCCGGGCTGTGTGCCGGCGTCATTGAGAATATCGGAGGCGTAAATCCATACGTGGCCATCGCGCAGGCGTTTTGCTGCACGGTCATTGACGATTACTTTTCTCGGAGAGCCATTTGCCATCAGACAAACAGCATATAGGAAGGCAGGTTATTGTGTGGGCGTGACTTCAGGCGCAGCCTCCGCTTCCGCGGCTTCCGTCTCCATTGCTGCCTTGGGAGCACGTTTACCCTTCTTTTTTGCGGGCTCAGCCGGCGGAGCCACTTCACTTGCCGGATCAAAGAAGAGAATCCGTCCGCAGGAATTGCAGGTGATAATGTGCTCGTTGGTGCGCAGTTCCTGCCACGTTTGCGGACGCATCATCACAAAACAGGACATGCATTTCTGGTCTCGGGCCTCAGCAATGGCCGATTTGCGCTGCCGCATCACGCGATCATAATGCGCCATGGTGCTTTCATTCACACCAGCGGTAAGCTGTGTGCGCTTCTCTTTAAGTCCGGCCAGCAGCTTTTCGTCTTCAGCGGTGCGAACGCGCGCCTCTGCCTTTTCTTTCTCAACATCAGAGGATTCGGTTTTCAACTCGGCTTCGGCAATTTTGAGTGCCTTTTCGGCGCTTTCCAGGCCTAGCATTAGTTCAAGGATCTTGTCTTCACAGCCGCTGATCTGCTTTTCCGCAAACTCAACTTCGTGCATCAGAGCGCGGTATTCTTCATTGGTTTTTACGCTGGAGGACTGGCTGCGGTATTTGGCGATCTTTTCCTGGAAGCCCTTGATGTCGGCTTCAAGCTGGCGGCGGTTCGCCTCATTGCCTTTTACGCCGGCTTTGGCTTTTTCCACGGCGGCTTTATGTTCAGCCAGCTTTTCTTCAATCGCGGCCACCCGTTTGGGCAGTCCGGCTACTTCTTCTGACAGGCGGTTGGCCTCGCGGTCAACTTTTTCCAACTCGATAAGCTTTTCTAGATCTGCATTCATGGGAAGGGGTGTAATCTCAATTCTAACACGCAGAAACAGCCCCCCAATGCTACTTTCGTGCTGTTGACTAGGTTTTTCTACTGATTGCCACGGTTGGGTGGCATGCTTAGACTCATATGGAAATGATAGTGGAAATCACAAGACTGCTGCTTGGCGTGGCCATTGCCATTTTTCATCGGCCGTTGGCCAGCATGATCATGCAGCATGAGCGCGCACTGGATGGGTTTTTCCGGAGCCGTGGCGTACAACTCCCGGCGCCTCCCAGTGATGCCACTGCGCAAAATATGTATTTCATCATTGGAATTTTCATATCCTTGATTGAAGCCGGACGCATCTGGCTCTCCTACTCTTCCTAGCTGCAGAGCGCAGATCACTCAATTCCTCACAAATCTGAACGTCTTAGTCCCGGGGCATGGGCGGAGTGGCTTGAGTCCTCCCCCGAAAGAATAAAATTGCCACGACGATGGCAGCCACGCCGCCATATTTCAGATATTTTGCCATTTCCAGCGTGTGCGGGTCAGGTGAGGACCGCATACTGAAAGCTGCCACCATTGCTACAACGCCAATCAGCACAAGAATCCAATAAGCTGCCGGTCTGTTTCCCATAGTTTCCTTTCTACGTGTAAATCTCTTGAAAGTTACCACTAAATATTCAGGGCGCTGGCAAAATGACCATTGCCGCGCGCCCTGATTTGGAATAGCAAACTGCTTTTATTTATGGTAATTCGGGAATACCGGGCGTTTGCCTTCCGGCAGCGGATTCTTTTTGAGTGAATTCATTACCAGTTCTACAGCCTTCTCCAATTGCGGATCATGGCCGCTCATCCACTCTTTGGGCGTGATCTCCACTTCGTAATCAGGCGCTACGCCGTGATTTTCCACGTCCCACTCGCCATTGCGATTGTAAAAAGCTACGCGCGGCGCAGTGACAGAGCCGCCGTCCATGAGATTGGGATAGTCATAAATTCCCACCAGGCCACCCCATGTGCGCGTGCCGACCATCGGGCCGATTTTGGCGTCACGGAAATACCACGGTAACGCGTCGCCACCGGAGCCGGCATACATATTGATAATCATCGCCTTGGGGCCAAAGATTGCCCCCACGGGCGTGGTGAAATCGTGGCCTTCGCGCGTCATCCAGTAGTTTTGCAGCGGACGGCGCAGGTAATCGATCACGTAGTCTGCCGCTGCACCGCCGCCGTTAAAGCGTTCGTCAATCACGGCGCCTTCACGACCAATCTGAGCAAAGAAATAGCGGTTGAATGATGTGTATCCGCCAAAGCCGGTGTCCGGCAGATAGACGTAGGCCACTTTTCCGCCGCTCAGTTTGTCCACGGCGTGCAGATTGCCTTCAATCCATGCGCGATTACGAAGATTGGCTTCAGACTCAATTGGGACCACCGTTACGGTGTGAGCGCCTTTGCCGTCTGGCGTGGGCCCAACCTTGAGCACGGTGGCTTTGTCTGCTGTGCCGGCAAAAAGTTCAAAGACCTCATCTGTGGGCTTGAGCTCTCTGCCGTTCACGGCAAAGAGATAATCGCCTTGCTGCACGTTGACTCCAGGCTGAGTGAGCGGTGCGCGCAATTGAGGATTCCAGTTCTCGCCCTGGTAAATTTTGGTCAGCCGGTAATGCCCATCTTCAATGTGATAATCCGCGCCCAGCAAGCCAACTTTGCCCTGCTCTGACGGTGGATCTGTAGGAGTGCGAATATACATATGACCCACCGTGATTTCGCCCAGCATGTCAGAAAGCAGATAACTGAAGTCAATTCGGCTGCCAACGTTCTCTAAATATGGCTCATAGCGCTTTTTCATGGCTGCCAGATTCAGGCCATGAAGGTTGGGATCGTAAAAGAAGTCTCGCTCGATGCGCCAGACTTCGTTGTATTCCTCTTTCCATTCGGCGCGTGGATCAATCTGCACTTCCATGCGGCCAAGGTTCATCGGCGTGTCCGGTTTGCCTGCCGCCGGGCCTTCACCGCGCGCCGGAGCCACGGCGGAGCTGATGAACCATTTCATGTTTTCACGACGGCCTTTGCTGTAAAGCATCTTCTTGCCGTCAAATGAGACAGTAAAGTTATTCACGCCTTCCATCAGCTTTTCCGGCTTGCGCGACGTAAGATCAAAGCGCCACAGCGTTGTCTGCTGGTCAGGGCCGGGACGCAATGGGTCTTCAATAAGAAAAATGGTTCCTGCTTTGCCAGCCACCAGCTTGCCGTAATCGCGCGGTGGAATGGGCAAGGCCAGAATGCGCTGACCAATATTTTCGGCATCAATCCGCACCATCACGCCTTCATTCTTCACTGACTTAACTGCGCGCGCGTCCTGTGCCTTGGCTTTTTCTTCAGGATTGGCCGGCTCCTGCTCTGGTTTTTCTTCAGCTTTGGGTGGCGCTTTGTCAGTATCTGGCTTGGAGTCGTCTGCGGATGCTCCGGATTTTTCTTCGTCACTTTCTGGCGCCAGAGGTGAAGGCACATCTTTGCGCAGAACCATGAGGTAAGCACTGCGGGTTACCGGCCGGTTGATACTGGAAAGGTCGAGCCAGCCTGTGGTTGGACCAACATCAGTGCTGGCGGTGAAATAAAGATATTGCCCTTTTTGGTCGAAGGCAGGAAAACGAGCGTCACTTAGGCCGTCAGTCAGTTGCAGGCTCTTTGACTGTTCCAGAGAATAAGCAAAAATGGCATGCATGTGGCTGACCAGAGTTTTTGAATACGAAACCCAGCGGCTGTCCGGCGACCAGACTGGATCGAGAGTACGGGTCGGATTATCGTATGTATCGGTATCTATCTTTACCGGCGTTCCTTTTGCCAGGTCCACGTACCAGAGGCTGAGCCGCTTGTCAGAAAAAACGATTTTCTTACTGTCTGGCGACCAGATGGGGTCATAGTAAAAAGAGGCAGGAGAGCCGAGCGAGATTTTTTTAGCCTCACCCATTCCGTCAGGGTTCTTGAGGAAGAGCTGATACTCGCCGGATTCATCAGAGAAGTAAGCCACCCACTTGCCATCTGGCGACCATGCTGGATCACGCTCCATGACGCCGGGCGTGTTGCTCAGATTGCGGATGTCGCCCTTCTCGCCGGGAGCAGTAAGGATTTCACCGTGGGCTTCAAACACGGCCCGAGCGCCGCTGGGTGAGAGTGCAGCTCCGGCAATTTCATTTTCAACCTTTTTAAAATGCGGGCGGATATTGGGCAGGTCGGCGGCGACCGTTACCGAAACCGCTGAAGACTTGCCCGTGGCTGGATCAAAAAGATTCAGCGAACCGAATTGCTCATAGACGATTGCCCCCGGCCCAGCCGCTGCCGATTTTATGTCCGCGCCATTGCCCTGCAATGCCTGGTCAACCTTCTTCGTCTTCAGATCGTAAGCAAACAGGGTGAACGGCCCGTTGCGGTCTGAGAGGAAATAAATCTTGCCGCCCACCCACATGGGATTGCCATCATTGGAGGTCTCGCGCGGTATCTGCTCCAGGTTCAGATCAGAGAGATTGGCGATCCATACGCGTGACGCCTTGCCGCCGCGATAACGCTTCCAGCCAATGGCGGAAAGACGTCGATTGTTGTCCACCGGTACATAGGCGATACTCTTGCCGTCTGGAGAAAATGCACCACCCTCGGCCATGGGCAGCGGCAGCTCATGCGGCAGTCCGCCATCAAGTGAAACCGTAAAGAGCCGGTTGAAACGGGAATAACTATTGCGGGCGGAACGGAAGAGGATAGACTTGCCATCCGCTGACCAGCCCACAACTTCATCCACTGCCGGGTGATACGTCAGACGTTTAGGAACGCCGCCCGAACTCGGCATGACGTAAATATCCACGTTGCCGTCATAGTCGCCGGTGAAGGCGATCATGCTTCCGTCCGGCGAGAAGACCGGATTGCTCTTGGTGCCGTTGCCACTGGTCAGCAGGCGTGCCTCGCCACCTTCGCGGGGGACCAGCCAGAGATCGCCTGCATAAGCAAAAGCAATGTGAGTCTTAGAGAGCGTGGGCGTCTGCATGAGCAGAGGGCCAGCCGCATGCGCTGGAAAAGCGCAGGCAAAAACAAAAATGACGACGAGGGACGAAATGCACTTTTTCATTATTCAGGCACCACCGGAGTGAAATGACGATCGTGGAAAGCAAACAAGGGTAGCAGTACCGTTGATGGGAAACAAGAGAGCAGAAACTCAGAGGAACGGAGGAGGCGGAGGACTGCAAGGTTTTTGTTTTGCCCTCTTAGGCCTTTTTTTGAGAGTACCGTTTTTCTAGCTTTATCCCTGTTTCTCTGCTTACTTTTTTCTGCGTTTCAAGATTTTGTTTTTCTTGACGATGGACTTTTTAGCAGTCGATCTTTTGGGAGAAGCTGCCTTCCGCTTCGCAACCTGTTCCAGCAGCACCGCAACATGCGCAATAGCCGCATTGTCCGTGCCCATGCCTTCTGGAGTCTTGGCTTTTATACCGACCTGATTCGGCTGCACGCCTAATAGCTCCGCTACGCGCGCCTGAATTTTCTTTGCGTGAGGAACGATCTTAGGTTCCATCAGGATCAACGTGGAATCAACGTTGGAGACCGTGTATCCGGCGAGCCGAACTTGTTTGAGCGCTTCTTCCAGAAAAATAACTGAGTCAGCGCCTTTCCACCTGGCTTCGGTCGGCGGAAAGTAACTGCCAATATCGCCTGCGGCAACGGCGCCAAGCAGAGCGTCAGTGATGGCGTGGAGCAGGACATCGCCGTCAGAGTGGCCTGCCAGGCCCTTGTCATGCGGCAGTGTCACACCGCCGATCTTCAGGGTGACGCCGGATTGAAATTCGTGTGAGTCCCAGCCAAAGCCAATTCTCATGAGTTCTTACCAATGGTGAGACCTACAAAATACTCCGCCAACTCCATATCTGCCGGCGTTGTGATCTTGATGTTCCGGGCCGAGCCCATTACCACCCACACGCTTTCGCCCAGGCGTTCGACCAGTGACGATTCATCAGTACCGGTAAAGCCGTCAGCGGCGGCGCTATCAAAAGCGCGTTTGATCAGTTCATAGCGGAAGCCCTGCGGTGTTTGCGCCTGCACAATGCGTTCACGCGGAATGGTGGAGGTAATAATCGCGCCTTCGGCAGCACGCTCCACTTGCTTGATGGTGTCAACGGCAGGCAATCCAGCGATGGCGGCACCGTGGCGCTCCACTTCGTGAATCACGTTGGCAATAATCTCGTCGTCAACGAATGGACGCACAGCGTCATGCACCAGCACAATGTCATCCGGCGCGGCATTGAGTTGGGAAAGCGCGTTGGCCACGGATTCCTGCCGATGCTCTCCGCCTTCTACTGCTTTGACTTTGCTGCTGAGATTTTCTTTTTCCAACTGCTTGCTGAAGCGGTCAATTTCATTCTTGCGCAAAGCCACCACGATTTGCGTGACCTGCTGGTTGCGCGCAAAGACACGCAGCGTGTGGATGACAATGGGCGTGCCATTGATCTCAAAAAATTGCTTGGTGGGCGCACCTTTTTTGGCTGCCGCCATGCGCGTACCCAGACCTGCTGCCGGAATGATTACGATCACCTTCATCGGGGTGAAAAGTATAACAATTTTGCCGCAGGCTTTCCTGTTACCTGCTTTTTGTGTGACTGGTTTCTGTACATAAACCATCTGCTTATTCCACAATGGTGGGGTCTGTTTCCAACTCGTGTTCAATGGAAAAGGTACATAACTATATTCGCGAGCAGCGGCTGCTCAAGGCGGGAGATCGCGTGGCCGTTGCCTGCTCTGGTGGCGCGGATTCCGTGGCGCTGCTGCGCATTCTCCTGGAGTTGCGCGAAGGATTAGGCATTGTTCTCTCGGTGGCACATTTCCATCATCAGATTCGCGGCGCGGAAGCCGATGCGGATCAGGATTTTGTTCGCGCTTTAGCGGTGCAATTCCAACTCGCTTTTCATCTTAGCTGCGGCAATGTGCCTGCCCACGCGAGCACCAGGAAAATCAGCCTGGAGACAGCAGCACGGGATTTGCGCCACCAGTGGTTTGGCGCGTTGATGCAGGAAAACGAAATTGACCTGATTGCAACGGCGCATACCCAGGACGATCAGGCTGAAACCGTGCTCATGCGAATTCTTCGTGGAACGGGCGCGCGCGGGCTGGCCGGAATTGCTCCGGAGCAAAGACAGAAGCATCTGATCCGGCCTTTGCTGGCCACCAGTCGCCGGGAGATTGAAGCCTATTTAAAAAAAATTGGCCAGCCGTGGCGTGAAGATTCTTCCAATCAGGAACTGGCGCATACGCGCAATCGGGTCCGGCATACGCTGCTGCCTATGCTGGAGCGGGATTTCAACCCGGCGATTCGCCAGACTTTGGCTGATCTGTCCGAACTGGCCCGTGCGGAAGACGACTATTGGAGCGCCGAACGCTCTCAGCTCTTGCCTCGATTGATTATGCAAGGCAAGCCAAGCCGCAGTGGCAGAAGCACCAGCGGCGATGCTGAAGGCGTGCTGGCCTTGGATATTGCGGCGTTGCGTTCGCTTCCACTGGCTCTACAGCGGCAGGTGCTGTATGGTACAGCAGAGCGACTAGGTACTTCCCTGGAATTCAAACATATTCAACAACTTACGGAGATGGTGGAGGGAAAGCTGCAAGGTAAAAACCTGGCCTTACCGGACGATCTAACAGCAATCCGCAGCGTCAGGGAGCTTCAATTCAGCAGAAAACCCCGTCAATCCACTGAAAACTACTCTTATATGCTGCCAATTCCGGGTGAAGTGGTGGTTCCCGAGCTTGGATCCACGATTCGCGCCAGCCTAATAAGTGATGGAAAACAAAAGGTTTCAGGTTATAATACGGTATCGCTTTTGAACCCAAGCCTGCTGGGGCCAGAGCTGAAAGTTAGAAACTGGCGTGCTGGTGACAGATTTTTTCCGGTGCACAGCCAATCTCCAAAGAAAGTAAAAGAGTTACTGCAACCAGGCCGTCTGGGAGAGGCATTTTCGCTTGCTCAGCGGAAGACGTGGCCTGTGATTGAGTGCGCTGGCCAGATCGTCTGGATGCGAGGTTTTCCCGTGTCTCGCGACTTTGCCAGCAGTTCCGGCGAAGCAATCCTGATCGAGGAGATGAAACATGAGTTCTGAAGCGCACAAGAACGCCGTTCCTGCTGCCTACCCTCCGGCTGATTACCCCAGGCTCGTGATTTCTGCCGAGCAAATCAGTAAGCGGGTCAAGGAGATGGCGCGGCAAATCTCCAATGATTGCCGGGGTAAAACCCTGCATGTTGTGGGCGTAATGGAAAACGGTTTCATTTTTATGGCGGACCTGGTGCGTGAACTGGAGTTGAATGTGGTTTGCCAGTTTGTTAAGGCAGAATCCAAGGAACCTGATTCCAACACTGTTGAGATTTTCTTCAGTCCAGAGCTGGATGTGAGTGGACAAGATGTCTTGCTAGTGGAAGCTCTGGTTCAATCCGGGATAACCAGTGAATTCCTGATTCGGAACCTGGTCACGCGGGGTGCTGCCAGCGTGAAACTGGCTGTACTGCTGGACAAGCAGTCAGCCCGCCGTGTGTCATTACAGCCGGATTACTTTGGTTTTCTCATGAATGAGAGTTTTGTCGTAGGCTATGGGTTGGGCGAGCGCCATTTTGGCCGAAATCTACCTTACATAGCCGGCCGCGCCGAACCCGGGTAAGTCCTTAGGCACCTCTTAAGCGGTTTTACTGCACCCGCATTGACGCGGATGGGTATAAAATCTTTGGAGTGAGAAAGTTTGAGACCGAAAGCCTGTTGTTACGCATCTAAACGGTATTGATCCCGATCTGCAACGTTCAGGGAACCTTTTTCATTGCAAAACGTCTTTTAAAATATTGATGCGATATTTTTGGAAGTAAGGTCAGCCAAGTGTCTGACCGGGAACTTAGGAGCACTCAGTGAATTCGACATTTAAAACGGTGATCTTGTGGGTGACGCTGGTGGCGGTCGCCGTCGTCCTCTGGAGAATCATTCAAGGCGGTCCCAACGCGGGCAAGGCCCAAGACCTCGCATACACCCAGTTCATGTCAGAACTGAATGACGGCAAGGTCGTGGACGTAACAATTGAAGGCAACGTAGCCAGCGGCAAACTGCGCGACGGCAGCACATACCACTCTATTGTGCCGGCCACTAATCCTACCCTGCTTACGGCGCTTGACGCCCACAAGGACGTCACCAAGGTCACATTTAAAGACAATCAGGGCTGGAGCTGGTCAGTAGTTTTAGTCCAGTTCTCGCCTTTCCTGCTGCTCGGTGTGCTGTGGTTTGTGATGATTCGCCAGATGCAGACGGGCGGCAATAAAGCACTAAGTTTCGGAAAGAGTCGGGCACGACTGCTTTCCATGCAGCAGAAAAAGATCACATTTAAAGATGTTGCTGGTGTGGATGAGGCCAAGGAAGAGTTGCGCGAAATTATTGAGTTCCTGCGCGAAGCGCAGAAATTCCAGAAGCTCGGTGGACGCATTCCCAAAGGCGTTCTGCTGGTAGGCCATCCGGGAACCGGTAAGACTTTGCTGGCGCGTGCAGTTGCCGGTGAAGCAAACGTTCCATTCTTCAGCATTTCCGGCTCTGACTTCGTTGAAATGTTTGTAGGTGTGGGCGCAAGCCGCGTTCGCGATCTTTTTGAGCAGGGCAAAAAGAATGCTCCCTGCATTATCTTCATTGACGAAATTGACGCTGTGGGCCGGCATCGTGGCGCAGGCCTGGGCGGCGGACATGATGAGCGCGAGCAAACACTCAATCAATTGCTCGTTGAAATGGACGGCTTTGAATCGAATGAGGGCGTGATCCTGATCGCCGCAACCAACCGGCCTGACGTGCTGGATCCCGCGCTGTTGCGTCCGGGACGCTTTGATCGCCGCGTTGTGGTTCCACTTCCAGATGTCCGCGGGCGCGAAGAGATTCTCCGCGTACACACCCGCAAGATTCCTCTGGCGGATGATGTTGATCTTTCCATTCTGGCGCGCGGCACGCCGGGCTTCTCCGGTGCTGAGCTCTCCAACATGGTGAATGAAGCGGCGTTGAACGCAGCCCGTAACAATCGCAAATCCGTGCTGATGTATGACTTTGAGCTGGCAAAAGACAAAGTCCTGATGGGAGCGGAGCGCAAGAGCCTGCTGCTCACGGAAGAAGAGAAAAAGGTCACTGCCTATCATGAAGCTGGCCACGCAATTGTGGCAGCACTGATGCCGCATGCGGATCCGCTGCATAAAGTCACGATCATCCCGCGCGGAATGGCGCTGGGCGTGACCATGCAACTGCCGGAGACTGACAAGCACAACTACACGCTGGATTACCTCAACACGCAGATTGCCGTGATGATGGGCGGACGCCTGGCGGAAGAAATCTTCCTGAACCAGATGTCCACCGGAGCCGGTAATGACATTGAGCGCGCCACGGAAATGTCGCGCAAGATGGTTTGCGAATGGGGTATGAGCAGCCTGGGAC
>FTHE01000038.1_pt1 | contig 10657 bp, 7 predicted proteins | sample 1640881 | NCBI WGS metagenome assembly FTHE01 (sample SAMEA3914788, study PRJEB12502) | metagenome | biome: forest; material: soil | place: Canada | collected 2011-07-03 | depth 0.1 m
CTGTTGGCGTCTCCACAGATAGAATTCATAAGCGATTGCATATTCAGCTCACAAAGCGTATTTCTATGGAGCTGAAAAATCACACTTTGGGGGAAGTCCAACATGCCGAGCCGTAGAGCCATTCTGCTGGCCATTGCTTTTTCGTCTGTCTGGTTGCCGACAGTTTTTGTACCCGCCGCAATAGCGCAGAGTGGAGATTCGGCAAGGGGAGTTGCTGCCCCGGAGAGAATTGTTGCCATCCGCGCCGCCAGTTTGATTGATGGCGTGGCTGCACAGGCGCGCCACAATGTATTGATCGTAATCAAGGGAAACAAAATTGAGAGCGTGGCTGAAGGTGGCAATCCTCCGGCGGGCGCAACGCTCATCAACCTGCCAGCAGGATTGACTGTGCTGCCGGGAATGATTGACACGCACACGCACATCTTTCTTCAGGGTGAAGATCCGGCAGAAGGCGGATATGACGTGCAGTTGCTGAAGCATCCTTCCTCCTATCGCGCGGCACGGGCTGCCGTGGCCGCCCAGCGGGCGCTGGAGCAAGGCTTTACCACCCTGCGCGATCTTGAAACGGAAGGCGCAGGCTACGGCGACGTTGGAATTAAGGAAGCTATCAATGATGGCTTTATTCCCGGGCCGCGAATGCTGGTGGTAACGCGGGCGATTTCTGTGACTGGCGGCTATCCGCTGGAAGGATATAACCCTGACATTGTGGTGCCAAAGGGCGCGCAGATTGGCGATGGGCCGGTGGAGTTGCGCAAGATTACCCGGCAGCAGCTTGAGAATGGTGCTGACTGGATCAAGGTCTATATGACGCACCGCTCCTGGGTGGATAAAGAAGGTCATCTTGTTTCTCAGCCCACGCTGACCGTGGAAGAGCTCAAAGCGGTAGTTGACGAAGCCCACGGACAGCAAAAGAGGGTCGCGTGCCACGCTTATAGCGGAATTGGCTTGCATCGTGCATTGGATGGCGGGTGCGATTCCATTGAACATGGTCTGGATCTAGATGATGCCGCGATCGCGCAGATGAAAAGCAACGGTACGTGGTATGTGCCGACGCTTGGCGTGTATTACACCGACTGGGCCCCGGCAAACACGCCAGACGGCCAGCGTGACCGCGCTCGCACCGCCGTGCATGAATTGTCGTTTAAGAAAGCCATGAAGGCCGGCCTAAAAATTGCTTTTGGCACGGACATGGGCGGTATCCCATGGACCGAACCTATCGCCAACGAATTCGGTTACATGGTGAAATTCGGCATGACTCCCATGGATGCCATTAAGTCGGCAACTTCAACCGCAGCCAGTCTGCTGGAGATGAAGGGCGAGGTGGGAGTGATTGCTCCCGGCGCATTTGCTGATATTGTGGCCGTGCAGGGCGATCCACTGGCAAACATTGAAGCCTTGAAGTCAGTGGCCTTTGTGATGAAAGATGGGGCCGTATTCAAGCGGAGTGATTCCGCAGGGCGTTGACCAGCTCAAGTAAGATTCACTTGTTTTCAAAATCATTCAATCGTTACGAAGGGAAGATTCATGGCAGGGAAAAACACTGGCTCGGCGTCGGTGACAATGGCTGTGGCGCGAATCATAGTGGGGATTATGTTTTTGTTCTTTGCGCAATACAAACTTATGGGTCGGGAATTTGCCCATGGCGGCTATGAAAAGTATGTAACCGGGTACGTGCAGGAAAGTGCTGTTAGCGCTTACAAGCCGTTCTTGCGCGAGACCTTGAAATATCCGGTGGCGTCCGGCTATGCCGTGGGCGTGGCGGAATTGTTGATAGGGCTTTCCATGGTGCTGGGTTTCTGGGTGCGCCCTTTTGCCGTGGTGGGAGCCCTCTTTATGTTCAATCTATTGCTTTCCACCTGGGTTTTGCCGCACGGAGTGCCGGTATGGCGCTATTTTGGCAATGAGCTGGATAATATTGGCCTCTTATTGCTATTCCTCATCTTTTTTGCACACAATGCGGGGCAGACCTTTGGCCTCGACGGCAAATAGCAGGCAACAAAAAAGCCACCAGGAGCGAATTGCCCGCTGGTGGCAGCAGCGAACGGAAATAGAGAATCAGGCGTGTCCGCCGTGGGGCACGGTGGAAGCAAGAAAATCCAGAAGCTCAATCTGTGGCACGGGTGAGAGCTTTTGCTGCAGCTCTGCAAGCGCCAGCCGAAGCTCATCCAATTCAGAAGGAGAACGCGAAGCCTTCCATTTATCAAAGTCCGCGGCCAGCGTGCGGCAGGCCATGGCAAGAACCCGCACTGGGTATGCATCAAGCTGTAAGCCAACCGGGCTGGGCTTTGGCTGGCTGGGCGTGAATGCCGGTTCAGTCACATTTTTCGGGGCATTCATTTTGGCGCGAATGGACTGGATAACGCGGTCAACTCGTTCCTGATTTTCAGCGGAAATATTCTGGAAGCTGATGCCCATTCCCACCATTGGGTAGCTGGTGCGCACCACGCCGGCGGATTCGATCTGAATGTCCTCCACGTTCATTTTTACGTAAACTTCAGTATTTGTCGTGAGAGGCGTTGTTGTTTCCACATAAACACCACCTTGCGCAATGTCCTTTACCTGGCCATGTACGGGGAATCCCGAGCCATCTGCGCGGACCGAAGCGCCGCCTGTGCATTCAAATCGTGTATGCCAGCGCTTTTCGGTTGCGGGACGGCCCTCGGCGCGGCTGTGTGAGGTTTTGCGGAGTCCCCCAGTTTGCGCTGCAGAATCGTTTTCGTCGGCGGGAAGGTTGATGCCCCAGATATTTTTTTGCGGCTCAATGCTGCGGACGCCAGCTTGCCCTGCCATGGCGCTGCCAGGTGCGCCCATCCAGAAAACCTGGAACTTGGCTTTTACAGCGCCGCGCTGGATCTCAATGATTTCCCCTGGCTCCAGCAATGAAAGCAATCCACCCAGGCGGGCAGAGATTTCAGTAAGATCAAGAGTGTGGGCCAGCTGCTTTTCCTGTCCGTTTTGCCGGATCACGGTGACCGGCAGGACCATTTTTCGGCGCAGACTACTCCTCGTAGAACGATTTTTGGAAGACATAAAGTGGCAACTCCTTGACCTTCTTATCGGTAAAAAGTGCAAGGACTTGAATACTCACATGCGTTTGAGGAATTCGGTGCTTGTACATGTATGTGTGCTGATCAGGCTAAATGCCAACCCAGCCAATGCCGATAAACACGCTGGGACAGGTATGAGATGGCGTGCCCATACCTCAGTTGGTTAGCTTAGATTTTTTTAACTTAAAATAGAGAACGAGGGGAGTCTCGGGCATCCGCCAAAGCGCAAGGTGGAAGCAGCGAATAGATCAGTTTAAGGAGCTCATTTTTGGCGAAGTCCAAACCAAATGGCGGGATCGATGTGGCAGCCCTTTCTGGGCCGCTCACTAGTTCTGCGGTTACAGGACTGCCATTGACAGATACGCCGCCAGATTGCCTCCGCACCGCCCAACGCCATCTCCAGGAAATTGAGAAAGCCCACCTTATAGCCGCCGTTGAACAGACGGTTGAAGCGATTGTAATTACCGATGTTGCCGGGAGCATTCTTTATGTGAATCCGGCCTTTACGCGGATAACCGGCTATAGCAGTGAAGAGGTACTGGGGAAGACCCCCAATATTCTAAAATCAGGCATTCACGACACGGCTTTTCACGAAAATATTTGGCGGACAATCCGTGCCGGCGAGGTCTGGAGCGGCGAGCTGATCAACCGCCGTAAGGATGGCTCACTTTTTGCCGAAGAGGCCACGATCACGCCATTGCGCGATGCTGAGGGCACACTCACTGGCTATATCGCGATCAAACAGGATGTGACGGAACGGCGGGCAGCAGAAAAGGCGCAGAAATTTCTTGCTTCCATTGTCGACTATTCAGATGACGCCATTATCGGGCGCACGCCAGATGGAATCATTGTGAGTTGGAACCGGGGAGCGGAAACACTCTTTGGTTACCGCGCCGAGGAGATCATTGGGAAAAACATTACGGTGCTGGCGAGCCCTGAAGCTGCACCCATGGTCAATGCTGTGATTGAGCGCGTACGGCGAGGCGAGGTGATGCCAACGTTTGATGGCAGCGCCATTACCAAAGACGGCCGCCGCATAGAAATCTCCGCTTCTGTCTCGCCCGTGAAAGATAGCCAGGGAAACCTGGTGGCCGTGGCCTCCATTTTGCGGGACATCACCGAACGCAAACGCGCCGAGGATGCGCGGGCCCTCCTCGCTGCAGTGGTTGAATCAACAGACGACGCGATAGTCGCCGTTTCCAGAGACAACGTGGTCCTGGGCTGGAATAAAGCTGCAGAGAATATTTATGGCTATACGGCTCAAGAGATCGTGGGACAGTCCAACAAAATCTTTGTTCCACCGGACCATATGGAAGAATTTGAAGCCATATTCAAACAGGTCCTTTCTGAAGAGAAAGTCATGCGGTTTGAAAGTGTGCGGCAGCGGAAGGACGGAAAATCGATCGATCTGGCCCTGACGTATTCGCCCATTAAGAATCCGCAAGGCAAGGTCATTGGCGTTTCCGCCATAGTGCGCGATATTACCGAGACCAAAGCCACGCAAAAGGCTTTACAGGAAGCAACAGAGCGTTATCGCAGTCTGGTGCACAACATTCCAGATGTGGTCTGGATGGCTGATGCTCAACAGCGCGTAAGCTTTATCAGCCCCAACGTGGAAAAAATGCTGGGGATTGCGCCGGAAGAATTTTACCGGCGAGGCGGAGGAGCATGGTTCGAACGGGTGCATCCTGATGACGTAAATCATGCCAGGATCCGCTTTGAAAGATTGTTCAGCACGGGAGAACCATTCGATGTGAAAGTTCGAATACAGCGCGCGGATGGCGCCTGGATCTGGGCGCATTCACGCTCCGTTGGGGCGCATGAGGCTGCTGGAAAAAAACTTGCCAGCGGATTGCTCTCAGACATAACCGAGCAGATGCGGTCGCAAGAAGCATTGTCACAGTCCGAGCAGAGATACCGCTTGCTGTTTGAGCGGAACCTGGCCGGCGTCTTCCGTTGCTCGCAAACTGGAGCATTCCTGGATTGCAATGATGCCGGCGCCAAGATTCTGGGATACGAATCGCGCGAGGACCTGATTGGTCGGCCCGCCACGGACGTTTTTTTTGCGGTAGAAGATAAAGATGACGCAGACAGCAAAATGGCCGCGCGAGGCACTGTATCCAACCTGGAGTTATGCCTGCGGCGCAAAGACGGCAGCGTGGTCTGGGTAATGTCCAATACGAACATGGTTGAAGGGCTGAGCGGCACGGAAGTGGAAGGAACGTTTGTGGACATCACAGCCCGCAAGCAGGCGGAAGAGCAGATGCGCCTGGCCAAAGAAGCGGCTGAAGCCGCCAGTCGCGCCAAAAGCGAGTTTCTGGCCAACATGAGTCATGAAATCCGTACTCCCATGAATGGAGTGATCGGCATGACGAACCTGACCCTGGAAACAGACCTTACACTTGAACAGCGCGAATATCTGGACACGGTAAAAAGCTCTGCTGAGGCATTGCTCCATATCATTAATGACATTCTGGATTTCTCAAAGATTGAAGCGCGCAAACTTGAACTGGAGCGTGTGCCATTCAATGTAAGGGAGGTGGTGCGCGCCACTACCAGGGAAGTTGCAGTCCAGGCCCAGAAAAAGCATCTATCTCTACTCTGCCATTTCTCACCGGACTTGCCCCAAACCGAAATAGGCGATCCCGGACGGCTGCGGCAGGTGCTCATGAACCTTATTGGCAATGCCATTAAATTTACCGAGCGCGGCGAAATTATGGTATTGGCCAAGAAGCTTACGGATGTGGGCGCTGAAAACATGCTCCAATTCAGCGTGAGAGATACCGGTATTGGCGTTCCGGCAAAAAAACAAAAACAAATTTTCGAGGCCTTTGTTCAGGCAGACACATCTTCCACCCGCCAGTATGGCGGAACAGGACTGGGCCTGACAATTGCTTCGCAACTGGTCTCCTTAATGGGTGGCCGGATTTGGATGGAAAGCGATTCCGGCAAAGGCAGCACTTTTCACTTTACGGCGAGTTTCGGCGTAGCGAGCGAGGCCCAAATGCAGGCAGCCGTGGAGAGCCAGCGACTGGAACGGCAAGCCGTGACTGCACAGCAAAAGAAATTGCGCATTCTGATTGCTGAAGACAATCTCGTAAACTCTCGCCTGGCTACCAGGCTGGTGGCAAAACAAGGCCACACATCCGTGGTGGTTGGCAGCGGAAGGGCAGCTCTGAAAGCACTGGAAGCAGAATCGTTTGATCTGGTTCTGATGGATGTGCAAATGCCGGATATGGATGGAATTGAAGCCACAACGGCCATCCGTGCACTGGAACGCGGCACCCGAAAACACCTGCCAATTATTGCCATGACAGCGCATGCCATGAACGGAGACCGCGAGCGCTGCCTGGAGGCCGGCATGGATGCCTACGTTACCAAACCAGTGGATGCAAAGAAGCTACTGGCTGCCATTGCAGACACCACGATACTTCCTGAACTCAGCCAGTAGTGGCAGGCTAATTGAGCCTGGCACTTACGTGCGGCCACCGGGCACGCTTGCCACCATGTACTCCATTTCTTCCATCTGAGAGAGGGTCGAAAGCTTTTTGTTGAGCTCCATGACTGCCTTGCGCAATTCTGAAAGCTCGCTTGTGGAGCGTGCGGATTTCCAGCTTTCAAAGTCAGCGGCCAACGCCTGACAAATGCTTACGAGGGTACGGCATACGTCCGGTCGCGAGGTCTGGATAATACTCTCAGCTTCATTTTGGGCTAGCGGCACAGGTACAGGGCCACGTGAGGGCAAGGAAATCTGCTGGGCGTCCCAGAGTTTCTGTTTCAGTTTTTGCAGCACCTGCAATATCTTGCGCTGGCTCTCCATTGAAATCTTGTGAAACGCTATTTCCATCCCCACGCGTGGCGTAATGGCAGTGACCACGCCAGCCGTGGCTATCTGAACACCTTCTACATTTGCCGCAATGGTAACAATGGTTTGCAGCGGCAAGGTAGTAGCGGTTTCCACATAAAAGCCCCCCACCTGAATACTTTTAAGATGGACCCGGACTGGGTAATTTGAGCCTGGCGCCAGGAGAGTGACCACACCGCTGCATTCATAGCGCGCATGTTGCTCAGAGCTTGCGGTTACAACTACCAGCGCGCGTGGTGCAGCCGCGCTGCCGCGAAGTTCGCCCGTATTGAGTACGAGATCTGGTTCGTCTGCCGGTAACTGAATGCCCCAGATTGACTTGTTTGGGTCAATGCCGCGGACACCAGCCTGCCCGGAGAGGGTGCTGGTGGGTTCGCCCATCCAATGGACTTCAAACTTTGCCCGTATAGCGCCGCGCTGGATTTCAATGATTTCGCCAGGCTCAAGCAGCGAACCGAGCCCACCCAGACGCGCTGAAGTTTCCGTTACATCCAGAGTATGGGCCAGTTGTTTCTCTTCACCATTGCGCCGGACAATGGTGACAGGAAGCACCACTTTCCTGCGAAGCGTACCCCGTTTTGACATAGCAAGTTCCCATTTTCTTGGCACAGGTAGTCGGGAAATTTGTGCCTCTTTTATTAAATTACCGAGTATTAAAATACCGAGGGTATATTGAGGGTGTCTTCTGTCCAATAAGGTAATTGACCCTTAGGACAATAGAAAGGTGACCTAGGTAACAAAAATATGTGTCTTTAGTAATGAGAAATCCTAATGGTGGGCGATGGGCAGAAGACATTGGGCTTTCCTGGGAATCAGGCGCAAAGGCGCATTGACCTGTAAAATACTGATAACGCAATGTCAAAGTTTACCGAGCAATACGATGTAGTGGTGGTTGGAGCCGGCCACGCTGGTTGCGAGGCCGCCATGGCTTCTGCCCGTATGGGGTTGAAGACTGCTCTGTTCACTCTCAACGTGGACCTGATTGCTCAGATGTCCTGCAATCCCGCAGTTGGCGGCATTGCCAAGGGACATCTGGTTCGTGAAGTTGATGCGCTCGGCGGAATCATGGGCGAAGTGACGGACGCCGTTGGAATCCAGTTCCGGCTGCTGAATACTTCGCGTGGGCCGGCGGTGTGGTCGCCGCGCGCGCAGTGTGACAAGCAGCAATATCGCCTGAAGATGCGCGAAGTGCTGGAAAGCCAGCCGAATTTGTTTATCAAGCAGGCAGAAGTCGCGGAATTGATTTTGGAAGACCAGGATTCACCGCGGAGGCGCGGAGACGCGGAGGAAAACCAACCTACAGATAGCTTCAGAAGGGAGACCGGCTTGCGTGCCGAGACGCCTGCCACAAGCGCTGAAGAGTCTCCCAGTGCAGAGAATGTGGAGCGGTTTGGAGCGAAGCGCAAGCAAGCGACAGGAATCAAGCTCCGTGATGGACGCACCGTAGGCTCGCGGGCTGTCATCGTCACGACTGGAACTTTCCTGAACGGCCTGATTCATTGCGGCGAGCAGACGTATCCTGCGGGGCGCAGCGGTGAGCCGCCATCACAACTGTTGGGTGAGTCACTCAAACTGCTGGGCTTGCGCGGATGTCGCCTGAAAACCGGCACGCCGCCGCGGCTGGATGGCCGCAGCATTGACTGGTCACGCTTTGAAGTCCAGCCCGGCGATGCTGATCCCACGCCGTTCAGCTTCCGTACCAAGAAGATTACGCAGAAGCAGGTGCCATGCTATCTGGCTTTCACCACGGCTGAGACGCATCGCATCATAAGCGAGAACGTGCACCGTTCGCCCATGTATTCCGGGCAGATCAAGAGCATTGGTCCGCGGTATTGCCCCAGCATTGAAGATAAGGTCGTAAAGTTCCCTGACAAGACCACGCACCAGCTCTTCCTGGAACCCGAAGGCCTGAACACGCATGAGATTTACGTGAACGGCATGAGTACATCCATGCCGATAGATGTTCAGCTTGCGGTGATCAAATCTATTCCTGGACTGGAGACGGCAGAAATGTTGCGTCCGGGTTATGCGATTGAGTATGACTCCATTGATCCCACGGAACTTGAGCGAACGCTGGAGACAAAGAAGATCAGCAACCTGTTTCTTGGTGGGCAGATCAACGGCACGTCTGGCTATGAAGAAGCGGCCTGCCAGGGATTGATGGCTGGCATCAACGCCGCATTGAAGATCAAAGGCGAGCCGCCACTAATTCTCGATCGTACTGAAGCGTACACGGCGATTTTGATTGACGATCTCATCAGCAAAGGCACGAACGAGCCGTATCGCATGTTTACTTCGCGCGCGGAATTTCGCCTGCATCTGCGGATTGATAATGCAGACCGCAGGCTCACGCCGCATGGCCGCAGAATTGGGCTGATTAACGATCAAGCCTGGTCAGACTTTGAGGCCAAGCAGGCGCGCGCGCAGAAACTGGCTGCATTTCTGGAAAAGACGCGCGTATCAGGTGAGTTGCTGGAAAAGATTGGGCGGGCACAACAGGAGCGGCTGGCGGCTCAGAAGACGACGGGTGCTGAAATCGCAGACGATGAAGTCTCAGATTCGACAGCAGTGGTGCCAGTGGCAGGAAGCAATTTGAGCAGTGCGATTGGGGCGCCGATGACGCAACTGCTCAAGCGTCCGGAGATTGTGATTGAGGATTTCGTTGTTGTAGTGCGTGAGGGATATCCGGAGTTTTTTGCGGAGATTGCAGGGCAAAATTCACCACGGAAGCACGGAGACACGGAGAACAGCAAGCTTTCGTCCACTGCGCGCAATGAGATGAAGACCGTGGAAACGGAAATCAAATACGCCGGATACCTTGACCAGCAGCGCAAATCGATTGATCGCCTTAAGAAGGCTGAACAGCGAGTGATTCCTGACTGGTTTGATTACGGCAAGGTCAGCGGCCTTTCACGTGAGATGAATGAAAAGCTGCAGCGTGTGCGTCCGCGGACACTGGGGCATGCCTCGCGTATTCCCGGAGTTACGCCGGCGGCGGTTTCGCTGATCCATGTTTACATTGAGATCCAGGGCAAGCGCTTTGCCGCAGCGCAGAGCCTCAGCTAAGAAATCTATGGCCTCCGAGAAAAAATTATTTCAGCCCGTAGATCCCGGAGTGCGCATTGGCCATGTGCACCTGAAGGTGGCAAACCTTGAGCGTGCGATTGGCTTTTATCGTGACGTGCTGGGTTTTGAGCTGATGCAGAAGATGGGCGACCAGGCGGCGTTTCTTTCTGCAGGCGGCTACCATCACCACATCGGCTTGAATACCTGGGAGAGTCTGGATGGAACTGCGCCGCCGTTCGGAACGACGGGGCTTTATCATCATGCAATTCTTTATCCCACGCGCGCGGCGCTGGCGGATGCATTGCGGCGAGTGATTGCCGCGAATATCCCGCTGGATGGCGCTGCCGATCATGGCGTGAGTGAGGCGCTGTACTTGCGCGATCCTGATGACAATGGCGTGGAACTTTACTGGGACCGTCCTAAGGAGCAGTGGCCGTTTACCGCCGATGGAAAGCTGGCGATGTTCACGAGGCGGTTGGACCTGCACGGGCTGCTGGGGGAAGCGGCCGATGCAGAGCCGGAGTTGCCCACGACGAAGGATTTGTAGCCGCAGATTTGCGCTGATGAACGCAGATTGAGTACAAATTTTCCATCGTTTATTTCTTCCTGCTTTTCTCAAAGCGTTGATACGCGAGAAGAATACGTTGAAACCCATCTTCGCCGACCATGTAAGAGAAAG
>FTHE01000061.1_pt1 | contig 10595 bp, 6 predicted proteins | sample 1640881 | NCBI WGS metagenome assembly FTHE01 (sample SAMEA3914788, study PRJEB12502) | metagenome | biome: forest; material: soil | place: Canada | collected 2011-07-03 | depth 0.1 m
GCAGAGCTGTAATAGGCGTTGACCGTTGGCGGCGTCATGCCCCATTCTTTTTTATCCAAAGGCTTCCCGATCTTATTGAGGTTGCGCTTGATTTCAAAAGCGCGGGCTCTCTCCGTATCGCCCACAAAATCATCACGCACAATTTTTACGGAGCTGTAATCGCGCCACGTATCCGGATAGCCGATCTTGTTAGTGATGGCGTGTAGCTTCACGATTGCTTGTTTCTTGGTTTCAGGCGTCATCCAGTCAAGGCCTTCAATGTCCTGGCCCAGGGAGGCTTCCAGAGCGTTTACCATTTTCAGCATGCGCTCTTTGCCGTCGGCGCCAAAAGTTTCATCCACATAGGGCTTGCCTAGCGCTTCACCCAGCAAACCATCCGTGGTCTGGACGCAACGCTTCCAGCGCGGCTGGATCTCTTTCTGTCCGGCCAGGAATTGGCCATAGAAGCTGAAGTTTTCTTTTACAAATGCGTCAGAGAGCGTGGGGGCAGCGCTTCTGGCAACGTGCCAGCGCAGATAGGTCTTCCAGTCGGCGACAGATACTTCGTCCACTGCTCCGTTCACTTTCTGGAAGAAATCTGGCGGGACCACGTTAACTTCAGTAAACGCAGGCGCACCAGTGGCGACAAAAAATTTGTCGAAATGGAAATTCGGAGCGAGTGCTTCCAGTTCCGAGACCTTCATCTTATGGTCGCGGTTTTTGGGATCGCGCATCTTCACGCGCTGAAAAGCAGCATCCGCAAGTTTGGTTTCAATGTCCATCACGGTCTGGGCTTCTTTTTTGGCGGCAGCTTCGTCATCGCCAAGAAGCACGAACATTTTGGACACATGCTCTACATACTTTTCCCGCGTTTCCTTGGCCTTTGCGTCGCTTTCAAAGTAGTAGTCACGGTCCGGCAGTCCGAGTCCGCCCTGCGAGACGTTGGCGATAATCATGCTTGCATTGTGAAGATCGGGTCCAGCTCCAAATCCAAAAAGAGATTGCACGCCGATCGAGTGCAGATAGGCGATCGTCGTAAGAAGATCGTCCTTGGTCTTGATGGCGGCAACGCGTTTCAGCATTGGGTCCAAGGGCGCTTTGCCCAGTGCATTGACCTTGGCTTCATCCATGCAGGAGGCGTACATATCGCCAATCTTCTGCTGCACCGGCGTCCGCTTGGGATCGTTGGCGGAGTCTTTTTCAAGAATAGTGTGCAGAAACTGGCGATTGTAATCCGCCAGTTCATTGAATCGGCCCCAGCGCGACTGGTCAGAAGGAATGGGATTGTTTTTGCGCCATGTTCCGCAGGCGTATTGATAAAAGTCTTCGCATGGGTCCACACTCTTATCCATGGCGCCCAGGTCGTAAGATTTTGGCCGCTGCACGGCTTTTTCATCGGCAGGCGCGGCCATTCCAGATGCAGGCTGATCTCCGGGAGCGCTGATGGATTGCGCACTGGCAGCCATCACTCCCAGGACAAGACACGGTAATACTTTTCTCCAAAGCATAGTTCCCCTCAGGTGTTTATGAATTTCTTAAAACTGAAAAGTGTATGCCGATTTGCCCGACCTGTACAGGAAGACAAATAAGCCCTTGTGCAACACAGACTTAGACGGGCGGGAGAATGATTTGTGAGAATTCAAAAACAGGAAAAAATAGCTCTTATGCCTGGAAATGCACGGCTTCAGTCACAACGGGCGCAACCAGCCTCGGCTTACGGGCATGGTGGTGCTGCTTTTCAATGTACATGCGGCGATCGGCTTCGGCCAGGAGCTTTTCTGCGTCCGCACCATCATGAGGAAAGATGGCCCAACCCATGCTTAGCGAAATCAGGTCTTCACCGCAGACCTCGCGCCCAGCCGCAATAGACATTTCGTTCAGGCTACTGCCGCGTTCCACAGCAGCGGCCATGCTCAGGCCGGGAGCAATCATGACAAATTCGTCGCCGCCCATACGCGCCACATAATCATATTCACGGCAAGAACTCTGCAGACCGCGGGCAAAAAGTTTCAGGATTCGGTTGCCCTCCAGATGGCCAAATCGATCATTAATCTGCTTAAAGCCATTCAAGTCGCATACCATGACCGTAACTTCATTATTTAAACGGCGGGCGCGGGCAATCTCGCGGTCCAGATGCATGAACAGTGAACGCGCATTGGGCAACTCGGTAAGGAAATCGGTGGTCGCCGAGCTTTCAGCTACCTGGAATGCCAAAGCGTTTTCCACTGAGAGCGCAACCTTGGAACTGATGGCCATGAGTATGCGCAGATGGTCTGAGGTGTAAACGTCCTGATCAGAGTGATACAAGGTCATTACGCCTACAACGCCCTGCAGTCCTTCCAGCGGCACAGAAATAGCGGAACGCAGCTTAATTCGTCCCGGATCGTCTATATACCCGGGTTCAACGGAGGGATTACCGTTGACGATGGTTTTGCGGTTCTGCGCCACCCATCCAGAGAGTCCTTCACCCATGGGGATGCGCAGAGAAGTAAAAAGCCGCATGTTGTCTCCGCTCACATGCTCGGGGACAAGCTCTTCACCTCTCACAATATAAGTTGCCACCGAATCAAAGGGCACCAGGCGTTTCAAACGTACGCAAAGGACTGAAAGCGTTTCATCCAGGCTGAGCGAATTACCAAGTTCATGGCTCAACTCAAACAGGGTTTGCGCCTCCTGCCGGGCCGCGGCAATAGACGAGAGAAAGGTTGTACTGCCAGACGGCTCTGAGGCTTTTCGCTTTTCAAAACCGGCTGCCGGAGCCAATCCGCGGGCTATTTTCAAATCAGTGGAAAGCTTTTGCCGTTCTACACATCCTGATTGAGAGCGGACGAGCTCCTCCAACTCTACATAGCGCCCGGTTAAAAGCGTAACGATCTTAGGGTCAAATGCCTTGCCCGATTCTTCTATGACACGCTGCATGGCTTCGCCTAAAGGAAGCGCCTTGCGATACTGGCGGTCAGAAGCTAGCGCGTCGAGAGTATCTACCACGGCGAGAATCCTTGCGCCGACGGGTATTTCTTCACCCTTCAGGCCGTCGGGATATCCGGAGCCATCCCACTTTTCATGATGGCAGCGCACAATCGGCACCACGGGATACGGGAACTGCACACGCTCCAGAATTTCCGCACCCACCACCGGGTGGATCTTCATTTTTTCAAACTCTTCAGGCGTGAGCCTGCCGGGCTTGGAGATAATGTGCTCGGGCACAGCCAGCTTGCCAATATCGTGCAGCAAGGCAGCCGCGCGCAAGGCTTCCACCTCGTCAAAGGGGAGATCCAGCAACTTGGCCAGTTCTATGGCATAAATGCGAACCCGCTGCAGGTGATCGTGGGTGGTCTGGTCCTTGGCTTCAATGGCCATGGCAAGTGCCTCAATGGTGCGCAGATGCAGGCCAGCCATGGCTTCAGAATGAAGCTTCTCAGTTGCCAGCTTGGCAAGGTACATGCGAAATGACCGGTAGATGATGTAGATCGCGGGAAAAGCGAGCAGTGATGTCTGCCATCCAAATCTGCGATTCACCCAACTTACCAGCCCAGCAATTGCCGCTCCCACCAAACAATATGGGAACGACCACAAATAGCAATCTTTCCAAACTTTCCGTATCGGCTTGAATTCCGTGAGCGAGATTATGGCGGCTATAAGAAGAGTATTGCACGCAAAATACCCGCAGGCAGCCAGCATTAGGAGAGGATAGTTCGCAACACGTGCCTGGAGCGGTCCGTGATAAATGAAATATGCACTCCAAACCGAAATCGCTCCTCCGCATATATTAAAGAGCACTTGCTTGAAGTTTGCGCCGAAGCGACTGGCCAACAGAGCTTGAGTCATGATTGAAACGCAACCAATTACCAATGTCTCAGTAAAGCCCAGTTCGGCAACCCCAATCAAAATGCAGAGAAAACTTACGGACACCGTGCCATTCGTCTCAGGTAAATCGACTTTCATCCGTGCAGCAAAAAAGGCCAGTACCAGATAGCAAAGAAATTTCGGAGAAATGGACATATTGAATGTCGATACGCCGTAACTCAGAGTGGCTATACCCGCCGCACAGACGCATGCGTAAAATAGTTTGGCCTTGTTCGTCATAGATGGATTCAGACTCTTGCTTGGCCTCTCCGTGCCTAACAGTTCACACCCGCAACAGGATCATCGGCTGTTTCAGGAGATTTTTCAGGGGGAAAGCGCACATGCGATTGTTCATCTGTTGAAGGTTCAGAAACTAATTAGGAAAAGAACACAACCAAAGGTGTGACACTTTGTCGCAAACCGCCTCGCTCACTTCTCAAGCTATTGTGTTGCCATGCTTTTAGCTCTTTTCTTGATGATTTTTAACAACCGCCTATGAGAGCCACTCTGTCGCCACAGTATTTTTGTCTGCATAGCAGTTAACCCCTTTCAAGTCTGCCGATTACATCGCTTCCGTGGCTGGCAGCTGAACTGCATTAGTAAATGGCAACATCCGGAAAAGGATTCACCGCAGATTGACGGAACACAGGACGGTTTCCGGAAAGTCCAGGCTTAAGAAGGAACAATCCATATGTTTATATTCCAGGAAATAATCCATAAACGTAGACGCGGCATTACATTGCTCAGCGCTCTTGTTTTGGGAATCACATTTGCCGGTTTAGCGCAGGCCCAGCAGGGACACCGAAAGTTTTCTGACGAGCTTTACCAGAGAGGCCACAAAACTGGCGTGGACACCAATGATCAAAATGAAATGGTGGACGTAATCATTCAGTTTTCCAACACTCCAAATGCCCGGCACTTTGACAAAGTCAAAGGCATGGGAGGAAAGTTCAACAAGCAGTTCAACTCTGTGAAGGGAGGCCAGTTTACCCTGCCGCTCCGCGTGGTAGAGAAACTCGCCAATGACCCCGATGTAGCCTATATTTCCCCCAATCGTTCAATCCGCTTAATGTCACAGGATAAAGCGATCCAGGCCGTAGGATCTGACGTCGCCTTCAACAACGGATGGAACGGCAGCGGCGTTACGGTTGCAATCATTGACAGCGGCATTAGCAGCCACCCTGACTTGACAGATGCGAATGGCGTTTCTCGCGTCATCTATAACGAAAGCTTTGTTCCGGGCGAATCGGCAGCCGATTTGTACGGACACGGCACGCACGTGGCAGGTATCGTGGCCGGGAACGGCTACAGCTCCCGCTTCAATTCGGCAGGCAACGGAGTCAAAGGCATCGCGCCGAATGTGAACCTGGTGAACTTGAAAGTACTGGACAAAAATGGCTCAGGTACCGATGCAGGGTTGATCGCCGGAATTGAGCGCGCCATTGCGCTGAAAGATCAGTACAACATCAAAATCATCAACCTGTCATTGGGCCGCAATGTTTTTGAGAGCTACACAGTAGATCCGCTTGACCAGGCAGTAGAAGCGGCGTACCGAGCCGGCATCGCTGTTGTAGTTGCGGCAGGCAATTACGGCCGAGATAACTCGATGGGCAACAATGGGTATGCCACAATTACCGTGCCGGGCAATGATCCTTATATCATTACGGTTGGAGCTATCGCGACGTTCAATTCGGCCACTACCTTGGACGACAAAGTTGACACTTACAGTTCAAAAGGTCCGACGCTCGCAGACCACATCGTAAAGCCGGACCTCATAGCTCCAGGCAATCAGATTATTTCATTGATGGATAACGGCAGCACGCTGGCCAATCTAAATTCCAACAATGGCGTTTCGGCCACAGGCGTTTCGGGTAAACCGTACTTCATTCTGAGCGGTACCAGTATGGCGGCTCCCATGGTTTCCGGAGCGGCCGCGCTGATGCTGCAAAAGACGCCGGGAATTTCTCCCGATACCATCAAGGCCCGGTTGATGAAGAGCGCGACCAAGGGCTTCAACGCTGGTTACACCTGGTACGATTTGACGACACAAACGTACCGGTACAATCAAAATGACATCTTCACCGTCGGTGCAGGTTACCTGAATATTCCCGCAGCCTTGGCACTCACGGATGTCGCGGCGGGAACGGCAGCTTCGCCGTTTGCCAAACAGGCCTCCGACGGCAGCGTGTTGATCACTTCGGATCCGAACCTGGACGCCAATTCAGTGGTTTGGGGACAGTCTGTGGTTTGGGGACAGTCTGTTGTTTGGGGACAGTCTGTTGTTTGGGGACAGTCCGTGGTTTGGGGACAGTCTGTGGTTTGGGGACAGTCCTTACTGGTTAATGGGACCTCCGTCGTGTGGGGGCAGTCAGTAGTTTGGGGACAATCGGTGGTCTGGGGACAGTCGGTGGTCTGGGGACAATCTGCCATCGATTCCACATCGACTTCAGCTATGAACGTTGAAGGTAGTGGTGATAACGGAGATGGCGCTACCATCCAGCAGTAATCCGGCAAACATTGAGAATTGATGGGGCTCCGCAAAAAGGGCCCCTAACCCAACCCTTTCAGACCTTAGGAGATATATACAGTGAGAACGAAAAAACAAGTACTGGCCCTCATCGCCGTGACAATTGTTCTGACCATGCTCTCAACCGTATGCAGCGCATCAGCTGTGTGGGGAAGTTAAACTAAACGCAGACGAAATAACCTGAGACAGGCCAGCTCACAGATGGCCTGTTTTTTTTGCGTTTCAGCCGATAAGACAGTTGTGTACGGGATTTCCCTATTGCCTGGGAACCCAAGTTGCTGCACTATTAACCTCAAGCCACAATGCTTTATCCACCCAAAACCGTGCCGTCAACACCGGTGTCTGAAGACGAGGACACCTCCAGCAGCGGCGCGGCCAAAGGCGACAAGCTTGATCTCATTGTCCGCAGCGGATCTTTGCAGCGTGTGATGAAGCTGGCGGAAAAAGTGGCGCGTCATCCGGCCGCCGTTTTGATTGTGGGCGAAACCGGCACGGGTAAAGAGATGATCGCGCGCTCCATCCATGACCATTCCCTGCGCTGCAATAATTCCTGGGTTGACGTGAACTGCGCGGCCATTCCTGAACATCTGGTGGAGAGCGAACTTTTTGGCTATGAAAAAGGCGCGTTCAGCGGCGCTGACGCCATGAAGCCCGGTTTTTTTGAGATGGCCCACAAAGGCACTCTCTTTCTCGATGAAATCGGCGACCTGGATTTAAAAGTCCAGGTCAAACTGCTTCGCGTGCTCGATGGTGTCCCTTACTATCGCCTGGGCGGCAGCAAAAAAGTTACCGTCGACGTGCGCGTGGTGGCCGCCACCAACCACAATCTGCAAGACCTAGTAAAAGCAGGACGCTTCCGCAGTGACCTCTATCATCGTCTGGCACAATTCCAGCTGGAAGTTCCGCCGCTGCGTGAACGCCCTGAAGATGTGCTCGGCATCGCCGAACAAGTTTTGCATCAGCACTATCCTGAGTCCCACTTTACCCAGGACGCCATCGACGCCCTGCTCTATTACAACTGGCCCGGCAACGTGCGCGAATTAAAAAACGTTGTCTTTGGCGCGGTTCTTCAGGCGCAGAACGCGCACTTTGAAATCACCGCCGCCGATCTTCGCTTCCCGGATTCAGTCAGTGCCAGCCGCCGGCAGCCTGCGCCAGCCGACCTTGACCAGGTGGAAAAACGCGCCATTCTGCAGGCGCTGGAAAGAAATGGCAACAATCAGGGACGCGCGGCTGAAGCTCTGGGCATTTCCCGCCGAACCTTGATTCGCAAGCTCAAAACCTATCGCGAAGCCGGCCTGGACAATTCCTCCGGCACGCTCAGCATGAGCCAGCAGCGTTACTATCGCGCACAGCTTGAGCTGCCCATCAAGATGAAATATGCCGGCGAAGAATTTGACGCCGTACTGCTCAACGTCAGTGCGGGCGGCGCAGGCACCAAGACCGAACGCGTATTGAAATCAGGCGCTCCCGTCTCTCTTATCTTCACGATTCCCGGTGGCGGCAGTGACACGCCCACTGAATTTCCCGGGCGCGTTACCTGGACCAACAAGGGCGGCCAGTACGGAATCCAGTTTGGCGATCTTCCCACCGCTCTGCGCACCAGCCTGCAACGCTGGCTGCACGCCGAGATGAAAAAAGACGGCTGGGGCGTGGACATGCGCGAGTAACGCCAGCAACGGTTTTGCGAATTGCTAACTGCTAATTGCCAACTGCTCGTTTACGAATTCCCGATCAGCACGCCCGCCACAAATACAAGAGTCCCGCCCAGCACAACCTGCAGCGTTGCGGAAACCCAAGGCGAATCCATATACCTGTGGCGCACCCAGGCAATCACGCCTAATTCGGCCATCACTACAATCACGGCTACAACGGTGGCAATCCGGAAGGATGGAATCAGAAATGGTAGCGTATGCCCGATTCCGCCCAGCGTCGTCATCAATCCGCAGACCAGCCCGCGCACCCACGGATGTCCCCGGCCAGTGAGGCTGCCATCGTCAGAGAGCGCTTCGGCAAATCCCATACTGATGCCTGCGCCCAGTGAAGCCGCCAACCCCACCAGAAACGCAAAGTGCGACTCATGCCGTGCAAACGCCGCGGCAAAAACCGGCGCCAGCGTTGAGACCGATCCATCCATCAGGCCGGCCAGCCCGGGCTGCACAATCTGCAGCACAAAGAGGCGTCGGCTGGCTTCATCTTCTTCGCCGCGCGTGGTGGCGTCCAGTTTGTCGCGGCCCAGCTCTTCGGCGCGCATCTCATGCCCGCGCTCTTCTTGCGCCAGATCATTCAGCAGCTGCCGGATACTCGCATCCTGCGTGCGTGAAGCCGCCTTCTCATAAAAAATGCGCGTCTCCACTTCCAGCGTTGCAGCCTGCCTGCGGGCGGCGTCCGGACGGAGCGGCTGCGTGAGCCATATGGCCTTGCGGCTGACCAGGCCTTTCACGTCGCCGCGCCGGACCAGCGGAATGTGCTCGCCGAACTTGATGCGATACAACTCAATCAGTTTGCGCCGGTGCGTCGACTCCTCTTCGCGCATCTCTTCAAACATTGAGGCGGTGGCAGGAAAATCTTTGCGAAAGTTTTCCGCAAAATCGCTGTAGACGCGTTCGTCTTCTTCCTCCAGCGCGATTGCCAGGGCAAGTACTTCCTGTTCTGAAAGGCTCTCAAAGCTTCGCATAGTTTTTTAAGGGTACTCAGGGATTGCGCCGCAGCGCGGGCTTAACCAAGCATTTTATTGTATTAGGAAGAAGCGATGGCACCAAAGGCTTTCCTGTTCTGATCCGGCCTGTGGGAGAAACAGCAGACAGCCCGAACGGTTATGCACACAAAGTGTGCAACTTTGCCGTCAGAAACACTAATGCGCGTCAGGGCGCTGATGCTTTCCCCACTTCCTGGTAAAACTGATGAACAGCCAACGGGTCAGCGCAGCGAGCACAGCGACTGAGATCACCACCAGAAGGATTGAGGCAATGAGCGAACCAACGATGAATGCTGCGATAAAAATTCCGATGGCGATGGAAAGGGCCAACAACGTGACGAGAGCTGCTTTGATCCGCTGGACTCCGCCTTGCGGACCGGAATAAGGCACGCCAGTGTCTGCCGATTTCTGCCTGATCGTAATTCTGAATTCCGGCATATCTCAAGTCATTCCCGTTTCTTCTGGGGAAATGCTGCACTCCAAGCTTACACCCTTGATTGATTGAAGCAGAGAAGGCCTGCCCTGTCCGATCTTTTTCAAGATTGCTATTGACATGACATTATGCGCAAGCAGAAAATTGTCGGCCAAGTAAGGAAACGGAATAATGTCTTTCGCGCACGAAATCAGACGATGTCCAACAGTCATTCAACCACGCATATATATACCCATTCACTGCGCCTGCACCTTAAAGACTTGTACTTACCTGCACAATAACTGACTAAATGCTGAGGTGCTGGTCAGGCTTTAACCCGGACCCAAAAAACTAACTTGCTGCATATTTCGCCCTCTTCCGGAAGCCAGGTATGCAAAATATTGTTGTCCCAAAACGGACGGCCCAGCTCGGAGTAAAGCTTGCAAACTCTCGCGGCGTTCCAGGCACTCTGGGTTGCATCGTCAAGTCCAGGGCTGATGGGCACTTGCTCATGCTCAGCAGTTGGCATGTGCTTTTCGGCAAAGGCGCGCGCAGAAATGACCCGGTCTGGCTGGTGGAAGAAGTCCAGGGGAAGCGAAATTATCTGGCAGCCGGCAAGGCCTTATATGGGCATATCGGTTCCATCCCCTTTGGCGGCGAACAGCACTACCTGGATTGTGGCGTAGCTTCTTTTTCATTTTCTTCTGAAACGGTTTCCGATTCCTTTGCACTACAGGAAATCCGGCCATTTTCTCTGCTGGAGCCACCTGAGGTTTGGCCAGGTTGTGAAGTCAAAAAGACCGGAACGGCCACTGGCACAACTGAGGGTGTGGTGATGGATGTGAAATATTCCATGGCATCTGGCGGCGGAGTTACTTCAGGCGCGGTCCAGCAGCAAATTCTGATTCGCCCAACTGGCGGCAGCCCGGTATTTTCCGCCGAAGGAGATTCGGGAGCACTGGTCACCGGCGTTGACGGCCGGGCGGTTGGCCTGCTGTGGGGCAGCACAAGCCGCGGAGAAGGCGTGGCCTGCCACATTGCGCCCGTTTTTTTTGCATTAAATATTTTTGCACCTAACGTTGTTTGAGCCAGTCTGCAGGACAAGGCGAAGAACGAGATGAGCAAGACAAACC
>FTHE01000107.1_pt1 | contig 10402 bp, 9 predicted proteins | sample 1640881 | NCBI WGS metagenome assembly FTHE01 (sample SAMEA3914788, study PRJEB12502) | metagenome | biome: forest; material: soil | place: Canada | collected 2011-07-03 | depth 0.1 m
ATGCCGAGCTCGGCAATCCCCACCAGAGGACGCGAACTCAGAATGCCATCCAGAAATGTATGATTGTGCGCGCTGGCCGAAGAAAGATATTTGTCGATGGCAGTCTTGGTCAGGAAAGGCCCAAGCACATCAGCGCCGGCCTTCAGCACAATCGCCACCAGCGCAATCACCACCTGCCATTTGTAAGGCCGCAGATATCCCAGCAGCCGCTTCATCAGCCGGCTGTCATACGCTTTGCCCAGTACTTCTTCTTCCTGCGCCATCCTGCATCCATTCTAAAGCAAGCGGCCGACCCAAATTGGGCCTCGCCAAAGACGATATTGAGTGCTTGAGCAGGGGAAAAGATTCAGCGTGATGATTCTTAGTGCGAGAGAAATTTGAGCTCGGAATATTCCGGAACCTTCTCACCACTAAGCCAGGCTTCGATCATCGCATTTACGGCTTCCGGAGCTTCCTGTTGTATCCAGTGGGAGACACCCGGAAAAACGCGGAAAGTGAGGTTCGATACATATTTCTCCGTGCCCACGGTTGTGCGCAGACTGAGAGCAGTGTCCGCGTCGCCCCATAGAAAAAGAGTGGGCACATGGATGACCGGAATGTCAGCGGAGAAAAAGCGCCGCGTCCCGCCGCGTAACAGCGCGCGATACCAATTCAGCATGGCCGTAAGTCCGCCCGGGCGGGCAGCGTTGGCGCGGTATATCTCCAGCGCTTCATCAGGAAAGCGCGCAGCATTGCGTGATATCCTGCGGATGAGCTCTGCTGCTGCACGGCCCTGGCGCAGGCCAAGCATGAATTCCGGCAGCCATGGCAGCTGAAAAAACAACATGTACCAGGACTTCAGAAATTGCTCTGGCCGCCGCAGTTCCCGCGCAAAGCATGCCGGATGCGGCAGATTGCAGATGATCAGCCAGTCAATAAGCTGCGGTTGGTCCATGGCCAGCGACCACGCCAGCGCTCCACCCCAGTCATGTGCAAGCAGAACAACTTCTTTGGCATTCGCAGCCTTGATCAAAGCCGCAACATCCTTCACCAGCGCGCTTGTCTTGTAAGCGGAGACTTCACGCGGAGAGTCCGTATTGCCGTAGCCGCGCAAATTCGGCGCCCATACGCGATAGCCAAGCTTCGCCAGCATCGGCATCTGATTTCGCCATGAATAGGCGTGTTCAGGGAAGCCGTGCAGGCACAGCGCCATGCGATCGCCCGCGCCCATGGTGGCAACTTCAAAGTTGATGCCGTTCGCCGCAACGCGGATGATTTTTACATCTTGCCAATTCATGCTGATGCAAGTGTAGACAATCCACCGGCTTCCCAATTGCGCTAGCCGGCATGCTGCGTCTCTTTAGCTCACTCTTCTCAACACCAGCGCAGAATTCTTCGATCCAAAAGCAATGCAGTTGCATACAGCGTGCTCAATCTGTGCGCTGCGTCCAACTTCCGGAACATAATCCAGGTCGCAGTCAGGGTCAGGCTTTTCCAGGTTGATGGTCGGCGGAATCTGGTTGTGCTGCATGGCAATCAGTGTTGCCGCCACACCCGCTGCGCCGCACGCCCCCTGCGGATGCCCAATTTGTGATTTCAATCCAGACATAGGAATCTTATAGGCCTGATCTCCCATGGCCAGCTTAAGTGCCCGCGTCTCAATGCGATCATTCAGGTCCGTGGATGTGCCGTGCAGGTTCACGTATTGAACATTTTGCGGCGAGATACCAGCCTCTTTCATGGCCAGTTCAATGGCGCGGGCCGGCTCTTCGCCGCATTCCTGCAGCCGGACACGGTGAAACGCTTCACAGGTTGAGCCATATCCGGCAATCTCAGCATAAATATGTGCGCCGCGCGCTTTGGCATGTTCATATTCTTCCAGCACAAACATCCATGAGCCTTCTGCCACCACAAACCCGTCGCGATCAAGATTGAATGGCCGCGAGGCACGCTCCGGCTCGTGGTTCCAGGATTCTGTCATGATGCGCATAAACGTAAAGCCCTTCAGGATGCCCCATGACAGCGGCGAATCCACGCCGCCTACCAGCATCATGGGCAGTGTGCCAAGCTGGAGTTGCCGCGTGGCATAGGCAATAGCGTCCGTTGATGAAGTGCAGCCGCTGGTTATCACGTGGCTCAGCCCGCGAAAGCCAAAGCGCATGCTCACTTCACTGGGCATGGTGCCCATAGTCCCGCTGGGAATGCTGAAAATACTGATCTGCTTGACCTTGCCGCTGTAATACATCTGATATTGTGCGTCAGTAAAATCGCCTGCGCCGCCGCCCGTGCCCAGCACTACGCCAATCTCCCGCTTCTCATCGAGCGACATTTTTGCCGGATCAATGCCTGCATCCTTCAAAGCCTCCGTGGATGCCGCCACGGCCAGCGGTACACTGCGCGAAACGTGTTTCCGCTCCTTGGCTTCAATCCAATCCAGTTCGTTGAAGTCTTGAATCTCGCCGGCGATCTTGACCGGAAGGTCAGAGGTATCAAAACGAGTAATAAGTTTCACGCCGCTTTTTCCATCAAGAATGGCGCGGCAAAATGCGGTTTTTCCGATTCCGTTGGGGCTAACGGCGCCCATGCCAGTGATAACTGCGCGTTTGAGCATATGGGGATTCTATAATTGATGCAGGATTTATGCGTCGCGTAACCATTTCTTAACAATTCTATGGATGCAGGTATTTACATCTCGGTGCCGTTTTGCCGGTCAAAGTGCACTTATTGCAACTTTGCCTCCGGGGTATTTTCCGCCGCGCAGATGGGGCGCTATGTGGAGCGGGTGATTGAGGATATGCGTTCCGTCCGGGCCTTTGCCGCGAAAGTCGGCGCAGTACTGCCTGAATCAGCGGATACGATTTATCTAGGCGGCGGCACGCCCAGCCTGTTGCCAGCGCAAGATTTAAAGAAACTGTTCACTGCTGTGAGAGGGGAATTTAACGTTGTCGCGCAGGCTGAAATCACGGTTGAGTGCGCGCCGGGAACGCTGACAGATCAGGTGATTGAAACGCTGGTGGCATGCGGCGTGAATCGCGTGAGTCTGGGTGTTCAATCATTTGTGGATAAAGAAGCCGCCTCCGTAGCGCGGCTGCACACACAAGAAAAGACGCTGAGCGACATAGATAGGCTCAGAAAAGCCGGCATCAGCAATATCAATGTTGATCTGATTGCGGGACTGCCGCACCAGACGCGCGAGAGCTGGGAATATTCACATGAGCAGGCAATAGCCACGGGCGTCCCACACGTGAGCATTTATATGCTGGAAGTGGATGAGGATTCGCGGCTGGGCAGGGAACTGATCGCAGGCGGCACAAAATATCACGCGCACTTTGTTCCAGACGATGACCTGACGGCCGAGTTTTATGAGCGGGCCTGCGAGCGCCTGAACACGGCGGGTATTCAGCAGTATGAGATATCTAACTTTGCCCGCGCCGGATTTGAGTCTCGTCACAATCTGAAATATTGGACGCGTCAACCTTATCTCGGCTTTGGCGTGGACGCGCATTCCATGCTGCTGATGGATGAACAGCATCGCTCGCCAGGATCTGACGGCGTCCGGCTCGCCACCACTGACGACTATGACGGTTTCTTTATTGCTCCTGAGTGGAAAGCGGACATAGTAGAAAAAGAGCAGGCGCTGGAAGAGAGCTTCTTTCTCGGATTGCGCCTGAATCGCGGCGTAGACATGGAACGGTTGCGGGCAGAGTTTGGAAAAGACAGTGAGCGGTATAGGGAAGCAATCGCGGAATTGGAAACGGATGGATTGCTGTTTAGTTCGGAAAATGATTTGCGGCTGACCGCGCGGGGAAGATTGCTGTCGAATGAGGTATTTCAGCGATTTATTGTGGAACGATCTGTACGCTGAATTGCATAGAGTGGGCCCCAATGGGGCTGCCAGGCGCCATAATAATTTTTTAATATGGACAGGAAGAAATGACTTCAAAGCTCGCGCAAACTGAATCCTCAACCGCAGAGACCACCAAGATCCGCCACGCAATTGACCTGCGTAGTGATACTGTCACCCAGCCGACGCCGGAGATGCGCCGCGCCATGGCGGAAGCTGAAGTAGGTGACGACGTCTATGGTGAAGACCCGACGGTCAACCATCTGGAAGAGCGTGCCGCGCAGATTTTTGGCCGTGAAGCTGCCATCTTTGTGCCCACTGGAACCATGGGCAACCAGATCGCCATCAAGATACACACACACCACGGGCAGGAAATTATCTGCGAAGAGCGCGGGCACATCTTTAACTATGAGCTGGCAACGCTGGCCGCATTTTCCGGCTGCATTGTTCGTCCAATCTATGGTGAAGATGGCGCGCTGACGTGGGCTGATATCAAAAAGCGCATTGCGCCTGGAATTTATTACAAGGCGCAGACCGGACTCATCTCACTGGAGAACACGCACAATATGGCGGGCGGCACAATTTACCGTCAGGAAGCAGCAGATGAAATTTGCGATGAGGCCCATAAGATTGGTCTGCCGGTGCATCTGGATGGTGCGCGCATTTTCAATGCCGCTGCCGCGCTCGACAAGCCGGTGGCAGAGATTACAAGGAAATTTGATTCCATAATGTTCTGCCTGTCTAAAGGGCTGGGTGCGCCGGTTGGGTCAATGCTGGTGGGAAATAAGGATTTCATTGTGAAAGCGCGCGTATACCGCAAAGCTCTGGGCGGCGGCATGCGACAGGCCGGCATTCTGGCTGCAGCGGGACTAATTGCCTTGGAAAAAATGCCGCTGCGTCTTCATGAAGATCATGCCAACGCGCAGCTATTGGCGCAAGGTCTGGCCCAGATTGGCGGAATCCAGATTGATCCCAGAAAAGTGCAGACCAATATCCTGGTATTCAACATTACCGGCACAGGTATGAATACGGCGGACTTCAGCCGCAAACTGGGGGAGAAAAACGTGCTGGCTGCGGGGATTGATCCGGAGAATATGCGCTTTGCCACCCACATGGACGTGAGCCGTGAGGATTGCGAGAAAACATTGGAGGCAGTGCGCGCGATCTGTGGATAGATATCTTTCAAATTCAAACGTTTATGGTGTAACAGAAAAAACGCCTTCTGGCTTCGATATAAGACTCGTCCGAAACGGTCGACTTTGTTTTGCCCCCCATCCCCTCTTCCTGTAGGATGAGACCAAGCCCCGGCGTGACGAATCCACGCCTTGTAACTCTGCTCTTACATGTCGATTGCGTATCGTGCGGAACATATAGGCAGTTTTTTGCGCCCGGCGGAGTTGCTGGAGGCGCGGCGCACCCCTGCGTTTGATTCTGAGCGCCTGCGTGAACTGGAAGACAAACACATACGCCGCGTTCTGGCCCGGCAGGAAGAGCTTGGTTTTCAGATATTTACCGATGGCGAGTTACGCCGCCGAAATTTCATGAGCGACTTTACTGACGCCGTGGAGGGCTTTGATCTCACCGAGGCGACAAGCCGCTCATGGCTCTCAGAACTGGAGCCCGCCAATCGAAGCGCCAATGCGAACGGTGATGAGAGCACGCCACGCAAGGCTGACGATGCTGACGTAAGTCGCGTGAGCGGGGTGGTTTCCTCAAAGCTCAGGCAGGTGAGCCCGCTGACCGGACACGAACTCAGCTTTTTGAAGAAAAGCAGCCCCGGCCGCATCAAGATCACGCTGCCCAGCGCCACTCAGTTTCCGGCCATCTCTTTTAAGCGCGGCGTTACGGATCACGTTTATCGTGATCACTCAGCATTGCTGTGGGAGATTGTTGAGATCATCAAGTCTGAAATGGTGCGGTTGGTGGCTGAAGGCGTGAATTACATACAGATAGACGCTCCGCGTTACAGCTACTATATCGATCCAAAATGGCGTGAGTGGATTCGCCGTGAGATGAAAGTTGAGCCGAATGATCTGCTGGACGAGTCCATACGCGCAGACAATGCCTGTCTGGACGCAGCACGGCAGCCGGGGGTGACGCTGGCGCTGCACCTCTGCCGTGGTAACAATCGCAGCCACTGGTATGCGGAAGGCGGTTACGACCTGATTGCCGACAAGCTTTTTGGCGGCATCCATGTGGACCGTTTTCTGCTGGAGTATGACGATGAACGCTCGGGAACATTCGCGCCGCTGCGCTTTGTTCCGTCCGGCCGCAGTGTGGTCTTGGGACTCGTGAGTTCCAAGCGTCCGCAACTCGAAAATGGCGATGCGCTGATACGCCGCATTCAGCAGGCTGCAACGTATGTCCCGCTGGAAAACCTGGCGCTTAGTCCGCAATGCGGTTTTGCTTCCACCATGGAAGGAAATTTGCTCACGGAAGAAGAACAGTGGGCCAAAATGAGGCTGGTGGTGGAGACAGCGCATCGCGTGTGGGGCTAATGAATTTCTGGTGGCGTCGATTTTCTGCATTAGCTGCGGGTAGCTGCCGCAACAGTAGTACCTAAAGTTCCGCGCTTTAGCGGAAGAGCTCCTGCACTTTTTCCTTGAACCATTCCCAACCGGTGAGCGGCGCGGGCGGTTTGGCGGTCCAGCTTCTGAGCGATTCCACGCGCTGAAACCCTGGCGGCACGTCAAACAACGCGGGTTCCAGTGGGCCTTCTTTTAATTCAACCACTTCTGAGCCCCAGGTTGAAGAAAGCTTTTGCGAGCTTCCGTCCGGCTGCGTGACTTCACTCTGCAATGTGGTGGTGATCTTTACCGGAAAACCGGTCTCCGCGCCTGAACGGTGGAGTTCAATTTTGTCCATTCTGTTCGCGCACTTGTCATTGGTGGTAACGGCAACTTCTGAGGCCAGCACCACGCCAAAACTGTTCTTTTTCTGTTGTCGCCATTCCGGCATCACGGAGCTGTCAATGTACCAGCCATCGGTCTCGGTTACAGAGGGTTTGGAGCAAGCGCCAGCGCTGGCAATACGCTTTTCCCGGGTCAGGATGTGCCGGGCAACATGCCCAAAGAAATCCTTGCGCTCGCCGGTATCAATGTTATTGATCCAAATCTGCAACGTGCCGCCGGAATCCATCATGGCCCTGGGCTTGAGCCCCACAGTGGTCCCACGCGGATCGGTTTCGTAGGTCACATATTCGTGGGCAGCCAGGTCCAGCATAAACACGCGGTCGCGCTCACCACGCAGAATAATGGTCGCCATGGGCGGCCCGCTGCCGTCGCGCATCTGTGACTGCCATTCGTTTCTCAGGCGGTCAGCGGCCAGGTATTCAGTTCTGGTGTCAGTAAAGCTGCCAGCCACTTGCCGCGTAACAATTTTCACTCCGTCCACGGAGGCGCCGGGAGAGGTAAAAGTGGTTACGTATAACAAAAGCATCGCAAGCGGCATATCAGATCCTTGTCTCATTCCTGGGCTGGAATGAGTGCCATTGGGGAAATATTGTACTGCCAATTCCACCAATTGCAGCAGATTTAATGTTGTGAGGGTGGAAAGGGGCAGCGCTGTTGCCTCAAAAATCAACAGTATTTATCGGACGTATTAACGAATTTTATGATGTAAAAAGAGCGTCAGCCGCCAGCGCCTAGCTTCTTGAGTACTTGTGTCAGCGCATCCATGGCCAGATGTGTCGCATGAACCGAAGCATTCGGCAGGCCTCCCAGTGCTTCCAGCAGGTGCTCGCGTTTGAGTTCAGACGCCTCCGCAAGGGAGCGGCCTTGCATCAGCTCGGTAAGGCACGAGCCCGCCGCAATAGAAGCCACACAACCCCGCGTGCGATAGCGGACCTCATGGATGCGTCCGTCCGAGAGCTTTACCGCCAGGCTCATAATGTCGCCGCACACCGGATGCTCCAGCCGCACCTCTGCGTCCGGCGCGGGTAGTTCGCCCACGTTTTTAGGATGCTCGAAATGTTCCAGAACCTTTTCGGAATAAGGCATGGTCTGTTTTTCACGACATTGCGCTGTTAACGTTTGATGCCGTTTCCAGTGCTGAGTGCTTGAATCCAGCCTTCAGCCGCAATCGCTATAATCTTAAATGATGCCAGAAAACCATCTGCCGCAGCGAGTGGTATCGCTCCAGCCCAGTGTCACCGTTACGCTGCGCGACCTCGGTTTATTGGATCGCCTGGTGGCCTGCACCAGGTATTGTGCTGACGTTTGTCCCGAGGTAGTCACCGCCGGATGCACCATCGTGGAAGATTCATGGTCAGCCAAGGCCGAGCAGGTGCTTGCCGCACGCCCCGACCTGGTCATTGCTTCCGTGCCATACCGGCTTGAGTCCGTGGCGGAAATCATCAAGAGCAGCGTGCCCTTTCTTGGGCTCGCGCCTAAATGCCTGGCAGATGTTTACAAAGACATCCTCATGATTGCCCGTATTGTTTCTTCTGAAGAGCCAGGGCAGGCTGAAGAGCGCGGTCTCGCGCTGGTAGAGCGCATGCAGAAAGAAATTGCAGCCGTGAGAGCCAAGGTCGCAGGTGCTGAAAAGCCGCTGGTTTATTGTGAAGAGTGGGGCAAGCCTTTGATTCTCTCGCAGACGTGGGTTGCCGAGTTGGTGGACGCGGCCGGCGGCCGTTTCTTTGGCGAGCCGGGAAAGCAGCGCACTAAAGCAGAAGTGGCCGCCGCCAATCCTGATGTGATTGTGGCGGCATGGTGCGGGACTGGTGATCGCGTGCCACTGGAGAAGATCATTCCGCATCGCGGTTGGGAGCAGACCAAAGCCGCGCAGAACAGTCGCGTCTACTGCATTAATGACGAATTTTTGAATACTCCTGCCAGCCCGCTGGTTCAGGGATTGCATGCGTTGGCTGCGGCCATCCATCCGGAACTGTTTGCGATGCCGGGTGGGCTGAGACAGATAAAACCAGAGCTTATGCCACACGAATAAAAATAAGGGCTTCGACCGCCCACGCGCCGAAGCCAGCTGCAAAAGGCGCGATACGATGACAGATATTCGAAAAGCTCAGGCGGTGTGGAGCGAAAGCGACAGGAGAAAATGAAACAAGTCGTAGCGGCTTTGATCCTCAGGGAAAACACCATCCTCATCTGCCAGCGGACCGCCGACCAGGCCATGCCTCTCAAGTGGGAATTTCCCGGTGGCAAAGTTGAGCCAAACGAAGATTTAATAGACGCCCTGCATCGCGAACTGGACGAAGAGTTGGGCATTGATGCCGTGATTGGTCCAAGGGTCGCAGCCATTCAGCATACATATCGCGGAGGCAATGCGTTGGAACTGCATTTCTTCCGCGTCGATCACTTTAAAGGCGAGTTACAGAACCGTATCTTTCATGATGTGCGATGGGTGGATCGCAAAGAGTTAAAGAGTTTTGATTTTCTTGAGGCTGATACCGGACTTGTAAAAGATCTGAGCGCAGGAAAGCTGCTTTAGCCCTGGCCGGCAAGCTGGGTCCATATAAATGCTACTGTCAACCCGATCATAATCACGCTGGTGCTCCACGCAATAATGTTGCCCAGGCGGGAGTTCGTGTAGGTCCCCATCAACTCGGTCTTGTTCACCAGTTTCAGCATAAAGATCAGCACAAATGGCAGCAGCATTCCGTTGACTACCTGGGAATACAAAATCAGCTTGATCAGGGGAAGCCGGGGAATCAATACCATGCCTGCTCCGCCGGCGATCAGTAATGTGTAGATCCAGTAAAAAGTCGGGGCTTCGGAAAACTTCTTGTTGATCCCCGATTCAACGCCCAGCCCTTCGCAGATATTGTAGGCAGTGGCCAGCGGCAGAATAGCAGCCGAAAGCAGGGCGGCATTCACCAGTCCCACGGCAAACAGCACCGCCGCAAAGTGTCCTGCCAGCGGTTTCAAAGCCACGGCCGCCTGGGCGGCATCGTCAATATTGTGGTTGCCATTCATGTATAAAGTTGCCGCGCATGCCACCACAATAAAGAATGCAATTACGTCTGTCACAATGCAGCCCAGAATCACGTCCCAGCGGGAGAGCGCATACTGCCGCTTGGTAATTCCTTTTTCCACAATGGAGGCCTGCAGATAAAACTGCATCCACGGCGTAATGGTTGTGCCCACCAGTCCCACCAAAAGCACAATGTAGTCTGACTGGCGGCTCACGTGGGGAACAAACGTATCTTTCACGGCCTGGAACCAGTTGGGATGCGCCAGAACCGCGGAAACCGGATAGGTGAAATAGACCAGCGAAAACAAGATGAGAATGCGTTCCACTGGCTTGTATGATCCGCGGACCACCACAAACCAAACCACTGCCGCGCCAATAGGAACACAAAGATATTTGGAGACACCAAAAATCCCCATGCCAGAAGCCAGCCCGGCAAACTCAGCCATAATATTGCCAAAGTCTGCCAGCCCCAGGATGACCATCACAAAAAACGTGGCGCGCAGCCCAAACTCTTCGCGGATCAGGTCGGCCAGTCCCTTGCCCGTGACCGCACCCATGCGGGCTGCCATTTCCTGCACTACGATCAGTGCAATTGTGGTTGGAATCAGCGTCCACAGAAGGACGTAGCCTAGCTTTGCTCCAGCCTGTGAA
>FTHE01000024.1_pt1 | contig 10263 bp, 5 predicted proteins | sample 1640881 | NCBI WGS metagenome assembly FTHE01 (sample SAMEA3914788, study PRJEB12502) | metagenome | biome: forest; material: soil | place: Canada | collected 2011-07-03 | depth 0.1 m
AGGGCGACCGGACCTAATTGGAGTATTCAGGACCTGCTGTCTCCCAAGCCGCTGCCAGTCCCTTCGTCCACTCCTGCAGGCACAAAAACAAAAGCGCCTGGCGAGATTATTCCGGACACCACTGCGAAGGTTCAGCAAGACAAAACGTTCGTTTTGCAATTACCACCAGGTCTGGAACAGGTTCTGCCACTGAACACAGAGTGCAGTTATTTTGGAGATGCAATTAGCGCCCAGCATTGTCTTACTCCGCAAACTATTCAATGGAGCAGTGGTAATAACCTGCTTTTTGGCGGCCTGGCAATGATGGATTCCCACTTGTCAGGCAACATTCGGATTACGTTCACTCCTCCGGTTGATGGCTTGACAACTTTTCAGATCTCATTTGAACAGGGGCTCTCAGGCACGGATGGTGTTTTGACTGCCCCAACTTTTTACAAGCTGCCGGGTAAGCAACAGTTCATTGGAGACGTAGCTGGGCACATATCTGGGGGAAGGCTTGATCTGCGCACCGGAGAAGTTGACCCTACACCGGGCAGCTTGAATATCTACGCCAACTTTTTTAATAGCGCGCTGTTCGCGCTCATCAGGGTATGCCGGAATTTCCCTACAACGCCACTCTCTTTTCCCGGGCAGTACGGCTCGGCCAGCGTTGAATTTGCACAACGCTCTGATGGAAAACTTGATTTCACATTTCAGGGAAGCACTTTCGTCCCCTTGGGAAATAACACGCGATTCCCCCTCAATTTCTGTGGTCCTTCCCGGGAATATGCCTCCATCCCATCTGACGGAACGGCCCTTCATCCACGTATAACGATCACAACAAAAGAATCGAAAGATTCGGATGCAAAGGCTGCTCCTCCAATTCCATTCAATACGCTGCAGGAATTTACCTTGTTTACCGCCGCCAGTTCCTTTGGTGATCTGTTCACACTCAACACGCCAGAGATGGGCGGCCCAGCGCTGGGCCGGTCACGGCTGCTGGGGCGAGTACAGATACAGTTTGGGCCGCAAGCCGGAAACTCCGTTCCCATTGCAGTTTCAACAACCACAACCGGAGGCATGCTTGCTCCTCTGGCAAGAACGCCGATAGCACAATTGTTTCCGGGACAACTCACTCCGGGGCCGGAAGGATTTTATGAAAACTTGCGCTTCCCGCTTCAAACGTATCCGCTCAATGATCTTGCCGTAATTGAAGACCCCTTTGATATCTCAGTGGGAGCGCTTGATATACGCACCGGCGAGTTAATTCATCCGTTATTGCATCGAGGATTTATCAATCAGGACCTGATCTTCGCCTTGCTGCGTGTTGAACCGCGTACACCCACTAGTTCCTTCTTCTTCAAAGGCCCTGGCGGCTTGCGCCTGGCTGACGACGGCGAGTTGCTATTTGAATTCTTTGGAACCGTCCATATTCACTACCCCAAGGGATTTCTCTTTCCTGACCAGAATATGGCCACCGGATTTCCCGTGGTCGATGGAGGCGCGCTGGATCCATACCTATGGCTTTGGGCAATCCAGCATAGCGATGCCTCAGCTACTGAAGCCCTCAGCGAGTCAAACGAGCTGGTCTCTTCGCGAGGAGAAACATTCTCCTATCGCATTGAAATTCCCGGCGATCGATCCCCAGAGAAGATTCGCTTTGAATTTGAGAACAAATCACAACAAGGCACATTCAACATGCACAGCCTCGCGTGGATGGACGCCGGCAAAGTAACGCTGGGCGGCGAGTCATTTAATGTCTACACGCTTTCGTGCTTTGGTGTCTGGGCAAAAAATGGCATTGAGCGTACCGTCCAGGCGGCAGCGCAGCTCGCAGTTTCTCCCGCGATCTCTTATACCGGAATTCAAATTGGCCCGGGCGGCGAAATTTCCAATGTAAATGCCATCTCTCCCGAGACAGCATTTCCAGTGCCGCTCCAGACCGCAGCCCAGGCAGGTCTGGTTGCTTTACCAAGTGTGCCGCAAAAAGAGCCTGCAGACTCGCCATCATCCGGCGATGCCACAAAGGAACCGATCATAGAGGAGTCATTACAGATGTTCAGCCACATTATCGAACTAACCGCCAAGCCAGGCCAGACAAGCGAGTTGATCGCGGCTATCCGTGATCACGCAATTCCGGAGATCATCACAAAGTCAGAAGGCTTTGTGGATCAGATCGTTCTTGTTTCCGCAACTGACCCGAACCAGATCAGCGCCATCAGCTTTTGGCAATCAAAAGAGTCGGGCGACGCATTCTTCCAGAACGGATTTCAGAAAGTAAGTGCGATCACAGCTCCGTTTCTGGGCGCAAAGCCCGTGGCCCTGGAATTCAGCGTTGGGGCTTCCACCAATGATCGTATCCGGCCCAATGAAGACCAACCATGACAGCTGGCCGGTTTCGAGGAACTCTTGCTTTTTTGCAAATCTTAGCCGGTTCACCTGTCTATTGCGTGTGAGTTGAAATTTTTAAGTACGCAGATCATCTGCAATAAGGAGTGAAGCAATGGCTGATCAAACCAAACAATGCCAGGACACCGACAAGAGGAGCATTGTGGATGCTCTGGATGGAATTCGCGACATGATCGCGTCGCTCGGAAGCACCATAGAATACCCACAACTCGCCAACGGTCCCGTTGAAGAAGTTCTGGCGTTTAATAACAATGAATTCATAGTCCTGAAGGACCCAACCGGACACCCATATTTTTCTTCACACGGTCCGCTGACTGATCTGAACCACAAGATCCTGCCGGGCACGCGTGTTGCCACCACGTTCCCGATTGATCCAGGCAGTCTCAACGAGTCATTCCTATGGCCGCCGGAGCAGGTTGCACCGTTTGATCAACCGCCGGTGAACAACCTGCACTCCACCAATCAGGGATATTCCAAGCAGGCATATTATTTTGATTCGGACGCCACTTCTCTGATTACGGTCGGGCCTTCGACACCGAAAATCGCTCCGCTAAAAAATGGCGGCGCACAATTCTGGGTATGCAGCGGCGCAATGGTAACTCAGGCAACCGGCAGATATGAAGGAGTACGCGGGGCGTCCGTTTATCTGGGTAGCGGCTATCTCCCAGTGTGGTCAGACAAGATTGATGAGCAGATCAAGATCCTGGCAGCCGGCTTCACCGCGCTGGTAACGACATATTTCAAACTGGTTCCCAAGGATCAGCACGCCAGTTAGGGCTGCAGTTCCTGATCAATAGCTATACTGCTGCTGCGCTCCGACCCTATTCTCCCTGGTGAGTGATGAATATTCCTGGTTCGCCACTCCCAGTTGGAATAGATCATTCATGGCTGTACAGGACAAGTTTATTGAAAGTACCTGCAAAATGAGCCTCGAATTGAACGAAACTCAAAAAGTAGTGCTTCGATCTTTGTGTAATACGTTTGTACCATCCATTCAAGTTGCAGATGATCCGCTTGGTTTCTGGGCGCGCTCGGCATCAGACATTGGCACAGACAAAGTCCTTGCGGTTGCACTGCTCAATGACGTGCCCGAGACGCTTCGCACAGCTTTGCTGCATTTGCTTGATGAGCTATCCACCCAGGACTTCGTCAAGGCATCTCAGGAACAGCGGGAGCAGATGTTGGCGCAGATATCCGGTGCTTCGCCCGCATCAGCGCAACTGGTTGGTTTTTATCAAAAGCAAATTCTGCTTCTTACATACGGTTTGCCGGAAGAACCCGGCGATAATCCCAACGCAGTAACCTATGGATCGCCACAGGGGCAAAACCCCAATTGGGAAGCGATGGGATATCCCGGCCCAATCAGCGTTCCACACGCAAGACCAAAACAGATTCGTACCGTGACTCCGCCCGACTGCGGCATGACGCTTGAAGCAGATGTTTGCATTGTTGGCTCAGGTGCTGGAGGTGCGGCCATCGCCGCCAAACTGTCAGCTCGCGGAAAACGGGTTGTGGTGCTTGAGGCTGGCGGCCATTACAACTCCGCTGACTTCCACCAGCTTGAACTTTGGGGCTATCGCCACTTGTGGTATAGAGGCGGTGCAACACCAACCGCGAATGGGACAGTTGCAATACTGGCTGGCGGATCCCTGGGTGGTGGAACAGAGATTAACTGGATGAATTGCGTTCGCACCCCAGATGTGGTGCGTCAGGACTGGGCCAGCCAATACGGATTGGATGGCGTAGATAAAGAGGAATTTGACCACTATCTCGACAACGTCGAGCGGCGCATAATGTCTTCAACCGAAACCTCTTTCTACAATTCGCAAAACCTGCGCATGAGGGAAGGATGCGAAAAGCTCAACTACCTGCATAAACAAACCCACATCAACTGGGACCCAAATATATTCAATCCACTGATGGCGGGATATACAGGCTTTGGCGACCAAACCGGCGGCAAGCAGACCGCCAGGCGGACTTTCCTTCTTGATGCCTTCCGCAATGGGGCACAATTTTTGATTCACTGCCATGCCGACCGCATTGTGGTGGAAAACGGAAAAGCCAAGGGCGTGGAAGCCACTTATTCCGATCATGGCGAGACGGTGAAAGTGACCGTGAATGCTCCGCAAGTAGTTGCTGCTTGTGGCTCGCTGGAATCGCCGGCATTGCTGCTCCGCAGCGGCATTGGTGGTCCTGCAGTAGGAAAATACCTTCGCCTGCAGCCGGGCGGGGCGGTCTATGGAGTTTACAAGGAAAAGCAAAAAGGGTGGTGGGGTTCACCGATGACCACCAACTGCGAGCACTTTGTTAACACAGGAGAGGGCTTTGGCTTCTATATGGAGATCCCGGCTTTTGGACCAGGTTTCGTGGCCTCGGTCATCCCCTGGGACTCTGGCCGTGGGCACAAGGAATTAATGTCCAAAGTCCCATTCATCAGCACGTTCATCTGGTTTTTGCGCGACCGTGGCTTTGGACAGGTCACGCTTGATAGCAGCGGAAATGCGGTTCCTGTCTACTCGCTCGATGATGATACCGACCAAAAGAATTTTCGCCGGGCCGCTGCTGAAGCTATCCGGATACATGATGCCGCGGGCGCGCAGGAAATTATCATCAGTCTGGCTCATGGCCATGTTTCATGGAAGCGCGACACTGACCTTGAAGAGTTCATTCAATCCGTAATGAAGCTGCCGGTTTTGAATGGCGCGCAGCCCATGATCAGCGCACATCAGCTTTGCACCTGCCGAATGGGCAAGGATCCAGCAATCAGTGTAGCCAATACCAATGGCGAATTGTTTGACGTAAAAGGTGTGTGGGTCGGTGATGGTAGTGCGTGCCCCACAGCGTTGGGAGCCAATCCCATGGTGACGATTATGGCGCTTGCGGAGCGGACAGCTGACAAGATGACGGCCGCTGTATAGGAGCAATAAACTGGTCTGGCATTGGCAGCCAGAGAAAACGATGTGTTGATTTGATTTAATTCAACGCGGGGCAACTTTCGTTGAATGCTTTTGGCATATGTACGGCAGCCGCTCTCTGCTTAACTTTTGCGATCATGACGGTAAGAGCCGTGCTGTTGTGCTTAGAAAGAGCGCTCAGTAGTCGGATGGTTGGTCCAGACGTGCATATACGTTGCGCATGGACTCCCGTCCGGCCCTGAGTTTTTCAATCCCAGGGCCCTACCAGCGAGCAATCTGTGTGTCCGGGTTCTATGCCCGAAACTCTGCTTTTTACGGCATGTGTCGGAGACTGTTGTAATCGGCATTTGCAAACACACTATTTAAAGGAGAGGTCTACTCGCTCCGATCATATCGAGTCAAAATCGGTGAAGCTCATGGCTTTTGCCGCAGGGTTCCGAATCGGGCAGTATGAGATTCTCTCGTTCCTTGGCGCGGGTGGAATGGGTGAGGTCTATAAGGCACGTGACACCAGGCTTCAGCGAATCATCGCTTTAAAAACGCTGCGCCCGGATAGCGTCGCCGATGCTGACCGGAAAAAACAGTTCTTGGCTGAAGCCCAGGCAGCTTCCAGGCTGAACCACCCGAACATCATCACCATCCATGACATTTTGGAGCAGGAAGGCTCCTGCTTTATTGCAATGGAGTTCCTGTCTGGCATCACTCTGGAAAAGGCGAGTGCAGGTAAAGGCCTGCTGCTGCAAGACGCAATGAAATACGCCACTGAAATTGCAGATGCGCTTGCTGCGGCACACACGGCAGGCATCACTCATCGTGACCTGAAGCCTGCAAACATCATGATCACAGAGGAAGGGCGCGCCAAGCTGCTGGATTTCGGCCTGGCAAAACTCGCGGAACCAGCCATTGCACAGGCAATTGAAACAATGACCAGGTCGACAGGTCATGCGACATTCGCAGGAACGCCCGCTTACATGTCCCCCGAACAAGTAGAAGGGCGAAAGCTTGATTGCCGTTCTGATATCTTCTCCTACGGATTGGTCCTCTATGAGATGTTATCCGGGCAGCGAGCTTTTAAGGGCGACTCATTGATTTCCGTTCTCTCGTCGATTCTGCGCGAGGAGCCGCGGTCACTGCGCGACCTCAAGGCGAATATCCCGTATTCGCTGGAACAACATATTGCCCGGTGTTTGCGCAAAGATCCTGACCAGCGCTTTCAGACCATGCTTGAGGTAAAGCAAGGTCTGGCGGAAGCGTCTTTAAATTCAGCTACGAGCCAGCCCCAATCGATTGCCGTGCTTCCATTTGTGAATCTGAGCGCTGACAAGGAAAACGAATATTTCTGTGATGGATTGGCCGAAGAAATTATTAACGCACTAGCCAAAGTTCCAGACTTGAAAGTCATCGCGCGCACATCGGCGTTTGCCTTTCGCGGGCACGATCTGGATTTGCGTGCAATTGCTGATAGGTTGAAGGTCGGGACGGTACTGGAAGGCAGCATACGCCGTGCCGGCAATCGCATTCGCGTAACGGCCCAGCTCGTCCGCGTGGCCGATGAGTCCCAACTCTGGTCAGAGCGGTATGACCGGGAGATGATAGACATTTTCGCCGTGCAGGACGATATTTCACAGGCGATTGCAACAGTCCTGAAAGTCAGATTTGCCGCCCCGCAACACAGAACAGAGAACGTAGAAGCATTTCAGCATTACTTAAAAGGTCTGTATTGGTATCAGCGATACACTCCTGAGAGCCTGGCGAAAGCCAAAGAATCTTTTGACCAGGCATTACAACACGATCCAAATTATGCGCCCGCGCATGCCGGTCTGGCGGTTTTTTATTTCGGCCTTGGCGCCCTCAGTATCAAGCGGATGATCGAAATGGCGCCATTGGCACGGTCTGCGGCTGAGAAGGCTCTGGCCATTGACGAAACCCTGAGCGAGGCGCACAGCATCCTGGGAGTACTGGCCGGCGCAGTTGACTATGACTGGAGAACCGCGGAGCATCACTTGAAAGTAGCAATGGAAACCCAGCCAGTCCCACCGCTTGTACGCGTTCGATATGCGCTCTATTTTCTTACGCCCCTGGGACGGTTCGATGAAGCAGTGGAACAATACCACCGCGCTTTGGAAACCGATCCGCTTTCCATGATGGTCCACTTTGGATTGGCATTTGCACTGTACTGTCAGGGAAAATATGACATTTCCATCAAACACGCCACTAAGTCAGTGGATCTTTACCCGGATTATTGGCTGGTCCACTTTGCGCTGGGATTGTCATTGTCGCACAAAGGACTGCTAGAGCAGTCTATTTCCAGTCTGGAAATCACACTGCGCCTTGCTCCAGCTTTTACACTGGGCACCGCATTTCTGGCGGCCGCATACGTACGGGCTGGCAAGCGTCCGCAGGCCGAAAAGCTGATGGCTGGAATCAAAAAAGTCAGTTCAAGCCGGTTTGTATCGCCGGCCAGCTTTGGCGTCTACTACGCTGCTATAGGCGAAGAAGAGAAAATGTTCGAATTTATGCAGGAAGCAGCCGCGGAGCGCGACGCTTATATGACGCGGATGGACGCGGAGCCGTACTTCAAACCATATAAGTCAGCTCCGCGTTATCGTGCGCTTTTGGGCGCAATGAATCTCCCTAAGCCGCCTGGCGATCCTCATCCAGACTAGGCAAGGTATTTTTGCAATGTGGTCCAATAGTGTTCTCGCCAGCCATCCTCAAGGTGCTCTGCCTTGTCCACGGGAAAACCTGTGTGATCAAACTTGATCCGAGTGCCGGCCCCTTGCGATACCAACTCAAACCTGGCGATCGAATAAACACCCTCGGACCAATCGCCTGCGCGCCAGGCCTGCACGATCAAGCGATTGGCAGCGAGTTCAAGATTACGTCCCGTTACATGGCCTCCAAAAAGCGTGAAACTTCCGCCGACCTCGCGATGTATCTCTGCCCCAGCGAAGCCAGAGAACGTGCTGAATTGTTTGGCGTCCAATAAGGCTTCATAAATCCGTTGAGGCGTAGAGGAGATATCCACCTCATGGTGGATTGCCTTGGCCATGAGAATTGTTTGTGATGACTGTGTGCCGGTCTGGGCCTGTTGGGCTGCAGCTCCCGCACTCGTTAGCGCCAGGCCCCCGATTGCTAACACGCCTCCAGTAATCATTTGGCGGCGGGTGTACGAACCAAAGCAAAAAGGTACAGATAAACGCGGTTGGACTTTCATCTTTCGTTCCTTGAAAGCTCAGATCTGTTCAGTCCGTTGATCAAAGCATTCGCGAAAGAATTCATGCCCGGCAGATCAACCTAACTGACGCATTGCAGTATATCAACACAGGCAAGGAAAAAATGCAGAAGGGAGGTAAAGGACGAGATCCTGGGTTGAGAGATTTCCATGCTCAGAACAAAAAAGAGCGCCACAATGAACAAGATGCGGCGCCCATATCGTAGTCTATCTTTGAAATATTTAGTCTGGGCAAGCCATAGATGGTGACGTGAGATTATTGCCCGGATATGAGTACGCTCCGCCAAATGCACTCGACGGCGTTTCGCGGGTAAACCAGGGCAACAGCGCCTGTGTTTGTGGATGATAGGTAAATCCATGCAGAACCACTGGAAAATCTGGCCCAGGCAAGTTTTCCACCGGATCTCCTGTTTCCAGCAAATTGGAACAGGACCCAGAGTTAAGTCCAGGAAATTGCCATGTGGGAACGATGTTGTTTGTGAAGGGATCATTGATCCATTCAGAAATTTCATGGCTCATCGCCTGCACATCCGCAAAGAACGTGGGATCGCCAAAAGCCCCTTCAGCAACGTTGGCGTCAAGCGCGCTGGCGAAGACGAAGGTTTGAACAGACGTTGCGTCTTTGGTTTTGCCCACTTCGATGGCGGTATGAAATCCAGCAATGCAACAATCCAAAGGAAAGCCGGTAATAAAATCGCCATATACGGCATTCCGCGTAACAAAAATAGGTACCTCGTCAACACGAACACCTTCGGTTTGAAGCAGCGTATTCAATTGCGCTGCTAGGTAGTTGATATCGATCAATGCCAGAAAACTGCCATCTGGAATTTGAAAAACCACAGACGAACCAATGGGCACTTCCACCGTAACCGGCGTGAGTATCCGCGGAGGCTGAAGGAGTGTGTGCCATGAACCGCCATCAAAATCATCGGGTAACCCGCCGACCGGCTTTTTCATGACATTAAAAAATTCTGCACGTTGCACCGCATCGCCAAACTGTGTATTCCCAACCGTATATTGGACTCGCTCGAAGTTAGGCGAATTTAAAATTTCGTCATTAATAGCGGTAGTATCAAGCAGGATACTGTTGCCATTTGCATCTGCAAATTCATCGAAGAGCAGCGATATAGGGATATACGCGGTGGAAAGCTTTGTAGTATTGCCTGCCTGAGGCGGGCGGCCCACCATCGTATAGGGAAATACTTGTCCCTGAAATGTGAAGGAGGTAGCGAAAGTTTGCACGCTGTTTATGCCCGCCGGCTGTACGCCAAGCATATTCTTGGTTGCAGCATTCGTAGCTGCTGACAGCCGGTTTTGCCGGATAAACCTGGGCGTGCGGTCAAGAGTCTTCAGATAATTACTATCAATTTGTAACGGCTGGCGAGGACTGGTTTTGGTCTGTCCGAAGCTAATGCTGCCAGTCAGACAAAATGCCACCGCAACGAAATACGGGATTATTTTTTGCATAAATCACCTCATTTAAAATGTTGATTACCAACTTGAATTATGTTGTGGTTACATGTGCGCTTACACACACGGCTCCAGTTGCCATTGCGGCACTGCACGGTATCATACCTGGGACAGACGAGCTGGTTTGCTACCGTGAGATCTTCATCACCAGCGCAAATCGCATATCTGGCTCATCCGCGCATATGGCATCTGCAATGGTTCAGGATTTGCTCGCCAGTGGTTCTCTCCCGCGATGCATTATTGCCGCTCAGTCTG
>FTHE01000138.1_pt1 | contig 9766 bp, 8 predicted proteins | sample 1640881 | NCBI WGS metagenome assembly FTHE01 (sample SAMEA3914788, study PRJEB12502) | metagenome | biome: forest; material: soil | place: Canada | collected 2011-07-03 | depth 0.1 m
AGACGTAGCATGCTACGTCTCTGCGTAAACTTGTATTGTTTCGCATGCAGCGTGGTCCACCTTAACGGCCGACATAAATAAGATGTCCAGCAATCTCCAACATTGGGTTGATCGCATACGCGCCGGTGACGTGCGCGCTCTGGCCCGCGCCATCAGCACCATAGAAGACAATCACCCTGAAGCGCGTGAACTGCTGAAAGCGCTCTTCAACTTCAGCGGACGCGCCCGCGTAATCGGCCTGACCGGCGCGCCGGGCGCAGGCAAGAGCACGCTTGTGGATCAGCTTGCCCGCGAATACCGCAAACAAGAAAAAACTGTCGGAATCATCGCCGTGGACCCCACCAGTCCTTATACGGGCGGCGCAATTCTGGGGGACCGCATACGCATGCAGACACACCATGCTGATCCGGGAATTTATATCCGCAGCATGGCTACGCGTGGCAATCTGGGGGGCCTTGCCCGCTCCACCACGGACGCAGCCACAGTGCTGGACGCTGCTGGAAAAGACATGGTGCTGATTGAGACCGTAGGGGTAGGCCAGGATGAAATCGATATTGTGCGCCTTGCCGATGTTACGGTGGTTATTCTGGTTCCCGGTATGGGCGACGATGTGCAGACGATCAAGGCAGGCATCATGGAAATTGCTGATATTTTTGTGATCAACAAAAGCGACCGCGAGGGCGCAGACCGCGTGGAGCGCGAAATTCGATCGATGCAATCACTCGCCGTACGCTCAGACAAATGGACGCCACCCATCATCAAGACCGTGGCGAGCGAGGGTAAAGGCATCACCGAGTTAGCGAAGACCATCGCAAGCTATGAACAGTACCTGCAACAGAAAGACCTGCTGCTCAAGAAAAAGATCAGCAGTTGGCGAGAGCGCCTGATCGAAATGCTACGCGATGGTCTACTGGAGCGGTTATTGAATGACCGCTTGCCAGAAGAAGAGATTGCACGCCTCGCTGCCGACATCGCAGAGCATCGCCGTGATCCGTATTCATTGGTTGAGGAGATCGTGGGAAGCTTCAACGCCGCAGAGAAGATTTAGTTCAAAGAAACCCAAGGCCGAGTAGGATAACCGTGAGCGATTCCGCTTTGGCCAAGAGCTAAAGGCTAAGAGCCTAAGGCCAATCGCCTTATAGAGGAGAGCCTCAAATGATGTCCCACACCATTGACCATCTCGGAATCGCCGTAAAATCCCTTGCGCAGGCGCGCAAATTTTATGAGCAACTGGGACTTGAAGTCACCAGTGAAGAAGCTGTTCCGCATGAGAAAGTCAAGGTTGCCATGATCCAACTGGGCCACAGCCGGATTGAGCTGCTGGAAGCCACCAGTGCTGACTCAGTGATTGCTAAATTTGTGGAGAAGCGCGGCGAGGGCCTGCACCATGTTGCCATCCACGTTCCTGATCTGACGCAGGCGGTTGAATCTCTCAAGAAGACCGGCACGCGCTTTGTCTCAGAGGAAGTCAAGATCGGCGCTGGTGGACATCTCTATGTTTTTGTCCATCCTTCCAGCACCGGCGGCGTGCTGCTGGAACTGGTGCAGGACGTGCCCGAAGGGGTCTAGCTTTTTTCCGCTTTCAATCAGCTTGCATTCCAGGATTATGGCTGGGAACGGACTCACCTTCATCCGGCAAAAAACTGCTCACGTGGGCCCAACCCTATGAGATTTCCAAAGGCGATCAATTGCTGGCCATGGTCACTGATGCTTTGGCGGCATGGCCGCCAGCTAACACAGCCAGGAGCCAGTCTCCTACAATGCAGCCCTAAGAACCGGAGCATTGAGTAGTAATATGGCGTCCTGGATTCTTTATAAAAACATTCAATTGCCCAAGGTATTCATCTTCCAAACTCGTTATACTTGGTAGCCAATTTTCCAAACTAGCTGCGGAGGATCAATATTGCTGGACAGCAAATGTTGTATAGCGCATCCATCGGGCTCGGCAGAAGTGCTGTTGGAGCGCTATTTTGCGTAATGTTAAGGGCCGCGTGGTTAATGGCAGGCAAGGAGACTGGGATGGGATACTTTGTAATAACCATTGGGATTTTACTGGCCGGGCTGATAGTTTTTTGCTTCATCTACTTCCTAATCAAAAAACCTGACGATCCCTCGTCGGACGCAAATCAGATGTCACTGGTGCTGCGCAGAATTCTCCTTGGCTATTTTTTGCTGCTAGGGGCGCTCTTGATTTCGCTGCTGGTCGACCTGAACATGGTGAACTTTCCGGAAAGCGCAGTTTCGATACAGATGACACCTCCGGCAACTGCATTTCCCGCATCGAATCCTACCGTCGCGAATCCTCCAGCGGGCAGTAACACAACCGCGCCTCAAACTTCGGGTTCTGAAGCAACAGGACCGCAAGGTCCCGTGATCCTCCAGGTTATTCCACGGATCACTTCCGGAAGCCCGCCTACCACCTATCTTGCCGTTTATGGGACAAATCTCAAAGCAGGCTCGCAGATCCGAATCAATGGGCAAATCCGGGGAACCAATGCCCTCGGTACCGATCTCCTGGAAGCACAACCTGAAGCCAGCGACATTCAAGGCAAAGGGACCATCACCGTGGATGTAATCACAAAAGACACCCCAGGCAAAGTGTCAAATTGCATTATTGTGGCGATCGAAAAACCAACCGCGCCTCTAAATCTAGGCAAATGTAAACCCTACATCACGCGGGAAGTCCAGTTGCTGCTTATCGTTCTGGCGGCGGGTGCGCTGGGATGCCTGATTCATGGCCTGAGGTCTATAGCGGTCTTCATCGGAAACCGCAACGCCGTCTCCAGTTGGTTCTGGTGGTACATCACACGTCCTTTATTGGGCATGGCAATGTCGCTGATTTTTTACTCCTTGCTGCGCGGCGGCTTTCTGGCGGGCACACAGGCTGATGCCAAAGTTATCAGTCCTTTTGGAGTGCTGGCGATTGGGGCCCTGGTAGGCATGTTCACTGATAAAGCAGTAGGCAAGTTGGCTGAAATTTTTGACATGCTATTCCGGTCTAAAGCAGATGAGGCCAACAAAGACACAATTAAAAAAGTCACGATCAAGACAACCGTGCTTCCGGATGGCACAGTCGGTACCCCTTACCGTTTTCAACTTGAAGCGAATGACGGCAGTCCATCCTTAACCTGGATCATCACCGATTTGCCGGCTGGGTTGACAGCGGATCCAAAGACCGGCGTCATCAGCGGAACTCCAACGGGACCGGCGAGCCCAAACAATCTCGTTAAGATCGTAGTGAACGATGGTCCAGGGAATACAGATTCAAAGTCCCTGAACCTGACAATTCATTAATGCATGATTGAGCCAGGCACTTGCGGATTTCAGTAGTCGTCCGATCGAACGGCTAGCTAACACCGGCGCCGCCGCGCGACTCTTGGAAGTGCCGCAGCACTGCTTCTGTCTGGCTCTTCGTTAAAACCGCCCCAAGAGCAGCCGCATCGGCCTGTTGTACGGCCCGCACGCTGCCAAAATGCTGAAGCAATCTCTGCCGTGTGCGTTCGCCCACGCCGGGGATTTCCAGCAGCTCAGATTTTCTGTCACGCATCTGGCGGCGCTTGCGATGGAAGGTGACGGCAAAGCGATGCGATTCATCACGCACCATCTGCACCAGGTGCAGCACTGGGGAATGCCGCTCCAGCACTACCGGGTCATCTTCCTGTCCAAAAACGTAGATAATCTCTTCTTTCTTGGCGATGGCCGCCAGTGGCTGGTTGGTGATGCCCAGCTCTTCCAATGACTGGGCCGCGGCGTGGAGTTGTCCAAGTCCGCCGTCGATCAGCACCAAGCTTGGGAATGGTTTATTTTCGTCACGCAGCCGCTTATAGCGCCGGCCCACGACCTCACGCATGGAAGCGAAATCATCCACGCCCGTCACCGTGCGCACAATGAATTTGCGGTACGCGTTTTTGTTCATTGCACCGTCTTCCCAAACCACCATGGAGGCGACTGTTTCAGCACCCTGAATATGGGAAATATCAAAGCACTCAATGCGCTTGGGAATTTCAGGCAGGCCCAGCGCATCCTGCAGGGCTTCCTGCACCGCCTTGGCCTGCGGCTTCATCACGCGGAAGCGCTGATCAAAAGACTGCTTGGCATTCTGCGCTGCCAAATCAATCAGTGATCGTTTTTCACCACGTTGCGGCACAAGGATCTCTACCTTGCTGCCGCGCTTTTCTGAGAGCAGCTCTTCCAGTTCGGTTCGATCTTCAAATTCCACCGGCGAGAGGATATCTCGCGGAACGTATTGCTGATCAATGTAAACCTGCTTCATCAGCGCGGAAAAGAACTCACCCGTGTGGAATTCTGGAACATGGCCGACCTCGCCATTGTTGGCTGCAGACAGGAACGGCTCCGCTCCATCTGCTTCCGGCACTCCCTCAGCAATCAGTGCGGGCACTGCAATCTCGGGCAGTTCCTCCCAGAAAAACTCTCGCCTGTCCAGAATCTTGCCGCCCCGCATATGAAAGACGTTCACTGCCAGCATGTCATTCTCATAGTGATAGCCAAATACATCCTGGTCGTCGCCTTCAGCGGCCGCCATCCGCTGTTTTTCCTGAAGCTGTGCGACGGTAGAAAGCATGTCACGATAGCGGGCGGCCCGCTCATATTCCTGCTGGATAGCCGCTTCGTCCATGCGTACTCGCAGTGATTTCGCCAGATCAGTCTGGCGGCCTTCCAGCAAAAGCTGGACATCGCGGACAGCCTCCTGATACGCATCCGGTGTGGTCAAATCCTGCACGCATGGCCCCAGGCATCGCTTGATATAAAACTGCAAACAAGGCCGCAGATGGTAGCGCGTGAGGTCCACCTTGCAGGAGGGAATCAGAAAGCTGCGATGAATCAGGTCGACAATTCTGTAAGCCAGATTACCGGGAAAATAGGGGCCATAATAATGACTGCCGTCCTTGCGCAAACGTCGCGTCACATAGACCCGCGGATAGCGCTCACCCAGGGTCAGCTTAATATAGGGATAGGACTTGTCGTCGCGCAGCAGAATGTTGAAGCGCGGCTTCTTCTGCTTGATGAGATTGTTTTCCAGCGCCAGCGCTTCCTTATTGTTGGCGACGACGATATATTCCACGTCCACCGCCTCGCGCAGCAGACTGCCTGTTTTGGCATTGGCTTCGCCCACGCCCTCCTGAAAATAAGAGCGGACTCGTGCGCGCAGGTTCTTGGCCTTGCCAACGTAAATGACCTCGCCCTCGGCGTTTTTATATAGGTAAACGCCCGGCTGGAGCGGAATCGTCCGGATTTTCTCTGTCAGATCCATGGGGGAAAGCTGAGGCTTACTACCTAGATTCTTCCTATAAGGCTCTAGGTGCGTAAAATTTCTACGGTAGCAGGGAGCCTGACACTTCGACATCCTCCGGAAGAAGCACTCAACCTATTGATTATAAATCATTTACAATTAATTCGTCTTGCTGGCGGCAATGGCAAGCGAGTTGCTGTTCTATAAGTGACTTTGATAGGCGGCAACTCCCTGCGCCGCGCGGGTCTTAAGGAGCTTTCCCCATGAATTTGAAATCGAGCCTTTTGGTTCTGCTGGCTGGTTCATCCCTGATGATCAGCGTTGGCTGCACGACAAAAAACTACGTGCGCAAGCAGACCCAGCCAATCGTCGAAAAATCTAACGAACTTGATGCCAGAACGGCCAAGAACAACGCCGCCATCCACGATGTGGATTCCCGCGCAACTGCGGGCATCGCCGGCGCCAACACCAAGGCCGGTGAGGCTGACCAGAAAGCTTTGGATGCCCGTGGACGTGCAGATCAGGCCCAGACCCTGGCAGATCAGGCCAATACGCGTGCAGACGCTCTGGCCAATCAGGTCGCCAATCTGGATAACTATCGCCCTGTGGCTGAAACCTCAGTGCACTTTGCCTTCAATAAAGCTGATTTAACGCCGAAGGCCAAAACTGCCCTGGATCAGTTGCTGGCGGAAGTTCCCAACACCAAGGGTTATTTGGTGGTTGTGGAAGGCGGAACTGACTCCGTTGGCGGAGCTGCTTACAACTACAAGCTGAGCGAGAAGCGCGCTGATTCCGTGGTGCAATATCTCTCGTCCAAAAGCATTCCTGCTCACAAGATTTATTTGATCGGCCTGGGCAAGGACAAATATGCAGCCGAGAACAACACAGCCGATGGTCGCGCTCAGAATCGCCGCGTTGACGTTCGCCTGATGACCAATGTTACGGCTTCAGAAACACCAAGCTCTGCGCAGAGTACCGCTCCCAACCCGAGCCGGTAGTCTCTCCTCCCCCGGACACTTGCGCAGAATAGAGGCCGCCAGAGAAATCTGACGGCCTTTATTATTTCCTATCTCAACGCTCTTTCCGCAAGATCCCCTGCCTGCTGCGATCTTCCAATAGAATAATCAGATATGAAGTCCAGCTCTTATATTTTTACCGCTTTCTTCTTTCTCTGCTGTTTGACTCTGCTTGTGCCCGTGCAATGGGCCTCGGCGCAGGAAAGTCAGGACAATAGTCCGCACATCACGCCCCGTACCACGCCAACACCAACTCCCTCTCCGACACCCAAAGCGGAGCCCACACCAAAGCCCTCTGACCAATATGAACGCCCTCCCTTTCCTGGCGATGTGACAAAACCCGGCGAGACGCCAAAACAGCCTCCACTTGACCCCAATCAGGCTTCGCCTAAACGGAATGACCAGTATGAGCGTCCACCATTCCCCGGCGATGCGCCCGGCACCAGCCCAACCGGCAAGAGCTTGCCCAGTACCGGCTCCGGCGTCACGGGCGAAAGCTCCAGCCGTGACTCAGAAATCGATCTGAACGTCCGCCCGGAAAAAGAAGAGCCCAAGTCTGCCGAAGACCCCTCTGTCCTGAAGCCATGGGACCCGCACAAAGCTGCCAAGGACGTGGAGGTTGGCGAATACTACCTGAAGTTGAAGAACTATCGCGCGGCGCTGGAGCGCTTTAATCATGCACTGACGTATAAGCCGGATGACGCTGAAGCCACGTACGATCTAGCCATCACCCAGGAAAAGCTTGAGCTGCTCTCGCTGGCCGATCAGAGCTACCACAAATATCTCCAAATACTGCCGAACGGTCCCAAATCGAAGGAAGCTGAGGAAGCAATCAAGCGCATAGCCCCTCAGCTCTCCAACCGCGCCACAGCAGCGTCTGACCCTAACCAGGCAAAGATCGCAGCGCATGACATTGACGTGGGTGAAACTTATCTGGCCGGCAATCACTTTGATTCTGCACGCGAGCGTTTTGAAGAAGCACTCAGAATCACGCCGGATAATCCGCTCATTTTCTTCCGGCTGGCGCAGGCATTGCAGGGCATGCAACAACTGGAGCCGGCGCGACTCTACTATCGCAAGTATCTTGGGGCCCAGCCCAAGGGGAAATTTGCCGGCAATGCCAAGAAGGCAATTCAGCAAATTGAATGGGTCATAGGAAAGTAGCTTGGACCGTAGCTTATTCTTTCCGCAGGAATGCTCCGGAGCTTGCATCCACCAGCACGGTAAGTTTGCCCGTGGATTCGCTGCCGCCATAAATCACATGCCAGCGGAGCGTGCTGGATTGCGTATCAAAATCCAGCAGATATCCCACTGAAACCTTGGGGTCTTTTTCCAGCACCTGCTTGCCGCCATGCGCCTGTGCCACTTCAAATGCTTTATCCGTGTCTGATTTAAGGAAGTTCAGGTCAAAGACACGTGCCGTACGGTTTGCCGGATTGTAGCTGTCCTCAGCTCCATGGTTCACGCCGCGCGGACTGTCATCCGTGGCCATGCCAGCCCAGGTAAATGTCTGCGCCTTCTGCCGCGCCGGAGAGGCAAACATGGCGCGCCAGAATACCGCTTTGCCGTCATGGCCATTGGTATCTTTCAGGTTGGTTGATTCCATGCGGACAGGCTGTGCATCCGGCGACCAGAAACGCGCCGGCGCCAGCATTTTCTGCAGCGCAAAACGCCCAGTCTCAAGCTGTGCCGCAGCTGGCTGGGTGTCACTGCTGGTTGGGGCTTTGGGCCCGGAATCGCATCCCGCACAAACTGCCAGGGCAAAGATTGCGGGCAAGCTGATCTTTTTGATGAATGTCATTTGGACTGGTGTGCTCAAAGTCACCCCATTCTAGAAGGTGCATGTATCCAGCAAGTTACCGGGATCTACTGCTGTGGTACGCCGGCTTTCCGCGCCTGCTCCTGCAAGTCTGTCAGCTTTTGTTGCGCGGCATCCAGCGCCTGCTTTTTGCCGTCGATTTCAGCCTGCTGTTTGCGGGTGTCCTCGGCATACTTTGCCTGGTCACGCAACATGGTGCCGGCATCGCCATAATAGGCTGCGGCGCGGAGCTTGGCCTCGCGTTGCGCTATGTCCAGTTCGCGTTGCAGGGTGGCAATCTCTTTGGTCTCTTCCCCAATCTGCTTCTTCAGTTCTTCGTTCTTCTGCTTCTGTGTATCCGCCGGGTCTTTGGCTGTATCTTTCTTCGTTGCTGCGCCGTCCTTATTATCAGCGTCTTTGTCGTCAGCCTTTTTGTCGTCTGCTTTCTTTTTGTCGGTATCGGGTTCAACCGAAGGCGTGGAACTGCGCGGCATATTGTCGTCATCCAGCTTCACTTCGCTGGAATTGGTATTCTTCTTTGAGCGGTTCGCCCGGGCCACATCACCCAGTGATTGTTGCGCAACCGCTACCGCGGCAAACAGGCACATTACGAGCATCAGACAAACTTTTTTCATAAAAGACATCAACCCTGAAAATTTGTTCTTCTTATTATTCTACAGCTCTCCCTGATTCGATTCTCCTCCTTTCCTCAGGTGGAAACGATAGGGTAAACGCCGCACCGGACTGAAGTAACCGGGGCAACGGGCCTTAGGCAGCGTTTTAGCGCACGGAGCTTTAATGCATGGAGCCCAGTCCAGAGATCTGCACATACCAGCGGACCAGCACCATGCCCCAGAAGGCGGTAATCAAAGCCGCGGCGCCCAGAAAAACGCCGAAAGGAATCTCAAAATTGCGGTAGATCAGAATAGCCGAATTCCACGCGCGACTGCGGGAGACTCCCATCGCTTCCGTGGCGTGTGTCCGCCGACGCCGAGCCAGACGCTTTCCCCAGACCCATAGAATCAGAAAAATTCCGAAAAAACTGCCGATCACCGACCCAAGCAAAAGTACAACCAGCGTAAGCTCCACGCCCAGAAACGCGCCAATCAGCGCCATCAGCTTCACATCGCCCCGGCCCATACCCTCAACGCCGCGTACAGCCTCATACAAAAGCGCGACGCCCCAAATAAATGCCGCACCCAGGACTACACCAGACAGCGAATTAATGATCGAGAGGGTCCGCCAGTTATCGACCGCCGGCAAAAAATGGTGCGCCGGGCCTTCCAGCGGGACCAAAGCGCTAAAAAACAGCCCCAGGGCAATTCCCGGCTTGGTCAGCAGGTCGGGCAGCAGCTTGGTTTCGGCATCGGTAAAGATCAACCCGATCAAAAGAAATGAAAGCACGCAGAGCTTAACGGCAATCCATAACGCGTTAGGCATTTGTTCCAACTGCCATTCGTCTTGAATAAAGTGCGCCATGGCAGGGGCACTGTAATAGGAAAAAGCAAAAAAAACGCCGGTTAGCAACTCCACGCCGGCATAGCGCGGCGAAATAGGTGCTTTGCACTTGCGGCACTTCCCGCCCAGCAGTAGCCAGCTCAACACCGGAATATTGTCATACCCGGCGATGGGCGTCTCGCATTTGGGGCAGGCTGAACGCGGGCTCACCACAGAGAGTTCCCGCGGCATCCGGTAAATGCA
>FTHE01000067.1_pt1 | contig 9758 bp, 10 predicted proteins | sample 1640881 | NCBI WGS metagenome assembly FTHE01 (sample SAMEA3914788, study PRJEB12502) | metagenome | biome: forest; material: soil | place: Canada | collected 2011-07-03 | depth 0.1 m
CCACTACTCCGGATGCCAAGCCGCCTGCTGTGGGAGATACCCAGCAGCCCGGCGCGGGCTCGTCACCCACGATGAGCGTCACGGTGAAAGTGGTGAACGTGCCGGCCACCGTTCGCGACAAGCATGGCAAGATCGTCAGCAATCTGGGCAAGGACGATTTTGTATTGGAAGAAGATGGCCGCCCGCAGACGATCCGCTACTTTGCGCACGATACTGACCTGCCTCTCACGCTTGGGCTGCTGGTGGATACAAGCATGAGCCAGCGCCGCGTGCTGGAAGACGAACGCCATGCCAGCTATGTTTTTATTGACCAGATGCTGCACCAACCAAAGGACGTTGCGTTTGTTATTCACTTTGATCACGAAGTGGAGCTGCTGCAAGACCTCACGTCCAACCGGGAAAAACTTGAGTCAGCCCTGCAGGCATTGCAGATTTCGCAATCCAATTCCTCTGATCAACAAGCTGGAAACGGCGGCGGATCCAATGGCGGAGGAAATTCCGGAGGCTATCCGGGGGGACGTGGCAATCGCCGATCCGGACGGGGCGGCGGTTTTGGCGGAGGAGGCACTCATCTATATGACGCATCTTATCTTGCTTCCGACGAACTCATGAAAAAACAGTCTGGCCGCAAAGCGCTGATCATTCTCTCTGACGGCGTAGACCACGGCAGCAAATATGGCCTTGAAACCGCAATCGAAACCACCCAGAAGTCTGACACTGTGGTTTACGCCATCTTATTTAAAGACGACGAGCAAAATAATCGCGGATTTAACGGTGGTTTTGGAGGCGGAGGCATGGGGCGTCGCGGTAGCGGCCAAAGATTTCCGCAGGAGGCGCGTCCTGACGGCAAAAAAATTCTGGAACGCATCTCTAAAGAAACTGGCGGACGTCTCTTTGAAGTCTCAAAAAAGCAACCTATCGACAAAATTTATGAGGCCATTGCCGAAGACCTTCGCAATCAATACAACCTGGGCTATACGCCAGACCCACCCGGAGCGGAGGGCAGCTTCCACAAAATTACTTTGAAGGCAAAAGAGAAGGACATGACTGTGCAAGCCCGTGACGGCTATTACTCAATGCACGATTCCACCCAGGCAAAATCGCAATAATCAAATAAGAGGCTGAGAGCAAGGGCCGCTCTGGATTCAGGCGCGCAGGTATTTCCCGACGATCGAAGAAACCATGCCCAGGCCAACAATAGCAATGGGGCCGTGATTTTGCTGTAAAGCAGTAAGTCCGTCACTCGACGAGGTAAACATGTACACGCCCCAGCAAATTCCCCCAACAATCGCGATGGCTCCCATTATTCGCAGCAAAGGACTGCCGGGTTCTTTCTGCTGCGGACGTATGGGACGAAATGCTCCGCGATCTTCGTAGCCTTCGCGTGCTCCGGTACCCCACTCGTCTTTATAGCGCTTTTCCGCCATGGGCCAAATTTGACGCAATTCGAAAAAAAATACAACTGGGAAAACTTCCTAGATCCATGCTTTCTTAGGTTCATGCCCCTTAGATAGAGAGACTACAGCAGGATGATGAAACAATTTGCATAGCATTCCTCAAGCGCTTCATCCAATTACAATATCTTTTCTATTTATGGCCCACCTCTTTGAACCTCTCAAACTTCGCGGTGTGGAATTAGCGCACCGCATTGTGGTCTCCCCCATGTGCCAGTATTCCGCCCTTGATGGTTTTGCCACGGACTGGCATTTTGTTCATCTTGGGAGCCGAGCTGTGGGTCGCGCCGCTGCCGTAATTACTGAAGCCACGGCAGTCACTGCCGATGGGCGCATCAGTCCGCACGATCTTGGCATTTGGACGGATGCGCATGTTGAGCCGCTGCGCCGCGCATTTACCTTTGTTACCGAACAAGGTTCAATCGCGGGAATGCAATTGGCCCATGCCGGCAGAAAAGCCAGCACCAGTGAGCCCTGGAATGGCGGCAAGCCCATTACCCCGGCACAAGGCGGCTGGATACCAATCGCCGGCCCAAGTCCGCTGCCTTTTGGAGAAGGCTATCAGGTTCCGCACGAACTGAGCGTTGTTGAAATTGCCACCATCATTAATGCATTTGCCGCCGCCGCCAGGCGCGCAGAGGCCGCAGGCGCAAAGCTGATTGAAATTCATGGCGCGCACGGATACCTGCTGCACTCCTTCCTTTCACCACTAAGCAATCAACGGACTGACCAATACGGCGGCTCGTTTGCCAACCGCATTCGTATGCTTTGTGAAGTGGTCACGGCCACAAGAAAGGTCTGGCCAGACCAATATCCGCTCTGGGTGCGCATCTCCGCCAGCGAATGGACGGAGGGTGGCTGGACTGTTGAAGAATCGGTGGAACTCTCTCGGTTGCTCAAACCCCTTGGCGTCGACCTGATTGATTGCTCTTCTGGAGGGAATGTGCAGAAAGCGCAGATTCCGGTAGGGCCCGGTTATCAGGTGGCCTTCGCTGAACAGGTGCGTCGGCAGGCCAGCATTCAAACGGGAGCTGTAGGCATGATTACTGATCCCGCCCAGGCCGATCAGATTATTCGCTCAGGCCAGGCAGACGTGGTGGTTCTGGCGCGGCAGTTCTTGCGAGACCCCTATTGGCCGCTGCTTGCGGCCCAGGCGTTAGGGCAGAACATTCAATGGCCACTGCAGTATGAACGCGCCAAGCTCAAGTAAAAGATGGTTGGCAGGCTTTCCCGAGCATCGCATTACGGGGGCAAGGCGCCGGCTATTTCCTCTGCGCAACCTGGGCAATCTGGGCGGCCGCTGGCGTTTCGTCTGCGCGGTTGATTGCCCGTTTTTCCACCGGTGATGACAGCACAATAGAAGTGGAGGTCGTGCCAAAGGGCGTAAGCCGGTCAATCAAGGCTTCCAGGTGCTCCACCGAGCGAACATGGACCTTCATGATGAATGAATCTGCGCCCGTGCCGCGATGGCATTCCACCACTTCCGGCGAATTCTTCACCACAGCCGTGATTCGGGTAAATACGTCCCCCACCACTGACATTCGGATAAATGCCGTAATGGGCATGCCCACTTTCATGGGGTCGATATCAGCGTGGTAACCGACAATTATGCCGGCTTCTTCCATGCGCTTTACGCGTTCAACCACAGCAGGTGTTGTGAGTCCCACGCGGCGACCCAATTCAGCGTAAGAAAGTCGGCCATTAATCTGCAGCTCCTGCAGCAGCTTCCAGCCGATCTGATCGAGCAGTTTGTCGGTTCTTAAATTTGTTTCCATATTTCGCCTGACATTATAAGACAGATTTTCCCTTTACCTAAGGCCAGAATAGAGCAGGTTCCAAAAAGCCCAACTTCCTGCAAATATTAGTAAACACTAATATTTCTCGGTGCCATATATTTATCATTTAAAAACAACTTTGGCTACAGAAAATAATGTGCCATTTTTTGGCAGGAGATAGCGATACTGAAAAGCACAATTCTAATGATCGCGATTTTCCTCTGAGTTTCTGCGTTGCCAGCAAAGACTTTTTGCTCAGTTCTCGCTTCCTCAGGTCATCTCGTCCCAGCAAATAGAGTTTGTTCTTACGGTTCATCCCGTGCACGCAACATTTCTGAACTTTACTTAGGTGACTTCCGTTCGTTAAAGTATCTACTACCCCCTCAATCTATGGTTTAGTAGATCGGCTGTTTAAGGCATTCTGCTGAATGGTTTCCAGCAACCCGGGAGTTACACTAGTACAAGGAAGTGATAGTTTTCCTTGCTTTTAGGCCTATTACCATTATAAAAATACAAAACTCGATTCTTTCAACCAGATTAACCGCATTAACTCCCCCAGGTGTGAGCTAGCTATTTTCCATGGATCCAATTGTCATAACCCATCAAGAAGTTACCCAGACGAAGATTCCCTTGCAGGGAGCTCAGGAAGTCCGGCCTAAAATACCGAACCCTATTCCCATGTGGGCGCGGCTGCTGTTTGCGCCGCTCACTTTGCTGCTACCCTTATTATCACTGGCGGCGCTCGTATTGCGCATTGCCATCCGTGGCCAGGCGCCGCGCGTGCGCCAGGCCTGGTTCTCTTATTTGCTGACTTTGCTGATTATCAGCGGCATCTTTTCCACGATCCTGGCTGTCTTTACCTTTTCGCTGGACTCAGCCCCGGTGCCGGATGCTATCAGCTCCTCGCTCTCAGACCTTGACGAACGCGGCAATTTCCCTGCGCTTCCCGCAGGCAAGGTGATGTCAAGCGTAGAATTGAGCTCTACTTTAAAGCCGCTGGTGCTGCTGGCTTCTCCCGCGGCCAAGCGCTGGTTCCACCCGGCTGCCGGTGTTTCCGGACTTCTTGGCGCTGCCCTCATACTCCACTCTGACTCGCATGGCTATCTGCTGGCTACTGCGCGCCATGTGGCGGATGGTGAAGACTGGCATGAACGCCATGGTGCGCAAAAAGTAATGGTTTCTGATGGAATGAATGGCTGGGCGTCCGCACAGGTGGTAGGCCGGCACAAACGGCTCGATATTGCCCTGCTCTGGCTCGACCGCCATTTTGGTGATGCTGAATTTACCCAGCCCGTGGCTACCTATAGCAGTGTCCAGATGGGCGAGAAGATTTTTGTCATCGGACATCCGGAGGGCTTGAATTTTTCTGTGAGCAATGGGATTGTTTCACGCACACCGGGCAGTGACGTGCTTCAGGTTTCAGCGCCCATCAGTCCGGGCAACAGCGGCGGTCCGGTCTATGACGAGTTTGGCAATCTTCTGGGCATAGTTACCTCCAAGGTGGCGCGTTCCATGGAACCGGATGCGGAGAACCTGAACTTTGCCATCAGCACAGATGCACTTCTGCATGAGACGGAGTGGGAAATGGTAAGCGGGGGCAGTGCGCCGGCGCATTTGCTGAGTGACTTTATTCGCCAGGCAAAGATACGCAAGTCGCCGGTGGAAGCAGCGGCCAACTAGAAAACTTGGAAAACGAAATCTTAAAACATGGCTAACATAACTGTTACGGTTTACGACTCAACGGAAAATAAGCGTGTCCCGGTGGAACTGCCGGACGATGCACCCGCCAATCGCATTATTGCCGTGCTGGTGGACAAGCTGCAATTGCCGCAAAATGGTCCCGATGGCGCTCCGCTGAGCTATAAGTTTCACCACAAAAACTCAGGCCGCCAGATTCAGGATTCACAAACGCTGGCCGATGCCGCCGTAAAAGAAGGCGACATTCTGCGCCTTCAGCCGGAAATTACCGCAGGCGCGCGATGAACAACTCTGTGGCACTGCCGGCCACTCCTGCGCCAGCCAATGACGAGCGGTTCAGCCGTTTTCGGCTGATCGGCTGGTGGGACCAGGAAAAGCTGCGCTCAGCGCGTGTACTGGTGGTCGGCGCTGGAGCTCTGGGCAATGAGATCCTGAAAAATCTCGCCTTGCTCGGCTTTGCCAACGTAGTCGTGGTTGATCTTGATTCCATTGAGGCTTCCAATCTCTCGCGCAGCATTCTCTATCGCGCCAGTGATGTGGGCCGGCGCAAAGCAGATGTTGCCGCGGACGCCTATCGCAATATTTTTCCTGAAGCGCATATCCACTCCATTACCGGCAATGTGGTCTATGGCCTTGGACTGGGACTGTTTGGATGGGCAGATATTGTTCTGGCTGGTTTGGACAATCGTGAAGCGCGGCTTTGGATCAATCGCGCCTGCTGGAAGATGAACAAGCCCTGGATTGACGGTGCAATTGAAGGCATCAACGGTGTTGCCCGCGTCTTTATGCCCGGAGAACCGCCCTGCTATGAATGCACGCTCGGCGAAACGGATTGGGCCATTCTGAACAAGCGTATGTCCTGCAATTTGCTGGCGCTGGAAAATGATACGGAAGGCAAGGTCGCCACCACGCCGACCATCTCTTCCATCATTGCCGGACTTCAGGTGCAGGAAGCGGTGAAGCTGCTGCACGGCTTGCCAGTCTTGTCTGGCAAGGGCTTTATCTTTGAAGGCCTGAACCATACCTCTTACAAGGTTGAATACACAGAAAATGCCGACTGCATGAGCCATTACACCTTTGCTGAAGTCATGCGGCTCAAGGAAACCTCACGCGAGTTGACGCTGGAACAACTGCTGGCGCTTGCCCGGCGCGACCTTGGATCGCAGGATGTTGCCGTGGAATTCAGCCGCGATGTAATACACAAGCTGGTTTGCCCGGGCTGTGGCGCGGAAGAAGAGCTGTTTGCCACGGTTGGCACCGTTTCTTATGCGCAAGGCCGGTGCTCCAAAGACGGCCAGATGCGCACGGTTGTCACCGCGCACGGGTACTCTGGAACAGAACCATTTGGGAACCGCCGCCTGGACCAGCTCGGGCTGCCTTTGTTTGATGTTTTTACCGCACGCTCAGCGGAACGCGAGATTGCCTATCTGATCGCCGGCGATGAAAAACAGGTGCTCGGTCTTATGGCGACGGGGGCTGCACGCTAATGGCAAAACCTGCAAAGGTAAAAGTGAGAGTGTCGACGCAGCCGGTTGTGGTAATGGAATCGGAGGTGCTGCGCAAGATCCGCCAGCATGCGCGCACGTCAATGAAAGCTGAGGTCTGCGGCGTGCTGATTGGCAACACTGAGCACGAGCGCATGACCGTGGAAGCCTGCATTGCCGGCGTTAATGCCGCGCAAGGGGGTGCCCACGTAACTTTCACCCAGGACACGTGGGAGCATATTTACAAAATCAAGGACAAGGAATTTCCCGACCACAAGATTGTCGGCTGGTATCACTCGCATCCCGGCTTTGGCGTATTTCTTTCCGAGCATGATCTTTTCATCCAGCAGAATTTCTTCTCCAATCCGCTACAGGTGGCGTGGGTTTTTGATCCGCACACCGACGAAGAAGGCTGCTTTGGCTGGATCGGCGGCAACATTGAAAAACTTTCGGATATTCGGGTCGGCTACTCACAAGCAGTTGAGATAACTGAGCGTGCTGATCACAGCGATGAAGATGCGGATGACTATCAGGAATTGGATTCCATTGCGCGTCTTCAGGAGAAATCGACTTCACGGGAACCAGAATGGGTAAAGTGGATGAGCATGGCCGTGGGATATCTGGCTGCCCTGCTGATCGGGTTCGCGCTCTGCTATTTCTTTATGAATTGGCGGCTGGCCCCGGTCTTTGACCGGCTGCAGAAAGATGAGTTGATTATTGATGAGGTCCGGCAGATTGCAATACAGCACCCGGAAATTTTCAACTCTGGTGGGTCCGCAAACCCCGGCGGACTGAACCAGCCTGCGGGTGCAAGCCAACCGCAGCCTTCTCCACAACAAGCGGCTCCGTCACAAAAATTGAATGACAAAGCAATCGGCAAAGGAAACGATGGCAAACACTGACGACAAGCCGACCCTGAAGATCACGCTGGACGATCTAGCGAGTGTTGAGTTGCCCGCGCCCGCTCCCAGCGGAGCCATGGTTGCCACCGCGCCCGGCGCAAAACAATACGGCAACATTGCTTCACCTGCTGATGGGCCTGCCGTTGCGACGGAAGAAAAAGGCAGCATTTTTCTCAAGGGCTGGTTTTACCTGGGAGCCGCCGGACTGGTGGGATCGCTGGTGGGCTGGGGAATCTGCGAGCCTTTTTTCAAGGACGGCAATGGCCGTTCCTGGGCTGACTTCCTGATGCTTCCTATGATCGTCATGTTTACCTGCCTTGGGCTAGGCGTGGCAGAAAGCATTGTGGAGCGCTCCGGAAAGAAAGCACTGGTGCGCGGACTCCTGTCGCTGGCGCTGGGCGCAGTGTTTGGATTCATCTTCGATATTGGCGCAAACCTTGTATTCGGCATTCTCAACTCGATTGTTTTTTCGCTGGGTGTGCAATCGCCAAAGAACCCTGCGTTCTGGCTGTCGCGCGGTATTGCCTGGGCCGTCTTCGGCGTTGCCAGTGGAATTGTGTACGGCCTGGTGGATCGTTCGGGCAGCAAAACAAAGTACGGAATTCTTGGTGGCCTCATAGGCGCAGGCCTTGGCGGAACAGTCTTCAATCCCATCAGCCTGGCGACTCACACTGGAAGCGTGAGCCGCGCAGTTGGGTTCGGCTTGCTCGGACTCGCTACTGGAGCGGCCATTGGCATTGTAGAAAGCGCGCTCAAAGATCGCTGGCTCTATGTGGCGTCCGGCCCGCTGGCAGGCAAGCAGTTCATTCTCTACAAACCCCTCACTACTATTGGCAGCAGCCAGAGTTGCGACATCTATCTATTCAAAGACCCAACCATTCTTCCGCAGCATGGCGTGATAGAGCTGCGCGGTGCGCAGACCTTTATCCGCTCGGATGGGCCAATCTTTGTTTCCGGAGCACCGGCTCGCATGCGCGCACTGCAGAGCGGCGACCTCATCCAGATCGGCCGCTATGCGTTTCACTTCCGTGAAAGGCAGAGAAACTAATGAGCGAGCCAGTGTGTCCTTACTGCCGCATGCCCTTTGAGGAAGGTGAGGCGGCAACTGTTCCGGCAAAGATTTTCTGCACGGCCTGCGGCATGCCGCACCATGAAGATTGCTATCGTGAAAATGGCGGCTGCACGGTTTTTGGCTGCAAGTGCGCTCCCGCAGACGATCCTAAACTGCAGGTATCGCAAAGTGATTTGAGCGCCATATCCGTCCCCATGCAGCCATATGCGCAACAGAGTTTCCCGCAGCAAAACGCCTCGGCAGCGCAATATGCGCCGTCACAATATGGCGGCCCGCTGGGGCTGGGGCAAGCCGTGGCTCTTGCTATTGCTCCCACGCCACTTGGAGCGCAGTATGCAAATCCTGCCGCGTATGGCCGTGCGCATAAGAGCCGCACCACCTTCATTGTTCTTGGCATTTTTCTGGGCTTCCTGGGGATCCACAATTTTTATGCCGGCTATACGGGTCGGGCCGTGGGCCAACTGTGTCTCACCGTCCTGACCTTTGGAATTCTTGGCCTGGGGTCATGGGTGTGGGCCATTATTGAAATCTGTATCGTTGATAAAGACAGCATGGGCCTTAATTTCAGCTAGCCAACGGGTGAAAAATGAAATATTTCATTCAACGCGAACTCAACGAATACGGCCCTTACACGCTGGCCGACCTGCAGCGATATGTTTCCCAGGGAAGCATTCTGCTGACTGACCTCACGCGCAGTGAAGGCATGACGGAGTGGGTGCCGGTATCGCAGGTAATCGGAAACATTCCAGCACCAGCGCCATCGCCAGTCCAGTCCGCAACTCCCGCTGCCGGCGGCACAGTTTATGGCGCAACTGGCACGGTCTATGATGGATCAATCTCAGGTTACGGAATGCAGCCTGCCTATGTGCCGATGGGCGGTCCCGTACCCACTGACTTGCATTGGGCGATTGTGCTATTAATTACCGTGTTCACGTGCGGCCTCTTCTCCTACGCGTGGATGATTGTTGAGGCGGTATTCGCCAAAAAGCTCAAGCCAGCGAGCAATGCTTTTCTCCTGATAATTCTGGGTATTGTCGGGATCTTTTGTAGCTTCTTCATCGGCGCGATGATCAATGGCATAACACGGGGAGAATCAAGTCCATTCAGCGGCCTGATTTCATTGGCGGCTACCGTCGTTTACTTTGTGGGAATTTTCAAAATCAAGAGTGACCTGGAGGAATATTACAACTCCGTCGAGCCGATCAACTTGCAGCTCAGCGGCGTAATGGTTTTCTTCTTTAACGTTTTTTATTTTCAATATCATCTTTCCCGGATTGCGCAATGGAAGAAGTCCGGCATTCTGCAACCTCAAGGCTGATGAAACTGCGTCTCACTACCGGAGCATCAGCGATAGCGCTTTTGTGCGCTCTGGG
>FTHE01000130.1_pt1 | contig 9699 bp, 14 predicted proteins | sample 1640881 | NCBI WGS metagenome assembly FTHE01 (sample SAMEA3914788, study PRJEB12502) | metagenome | biome: forest; material: soil | place: Canada | collected 2011-07-03 | depth 0.1 m
CGTGAGCTCGGTGGAGATTGAGCGTCCGGGCAACAAGCTGCGCATTATTATTCGCACGGCGCGGCCAGGCATCATCATCGGGCGCAAGGGCGCGGAAATTGACAAGCTGAAAATCGAGTTGCAGAAGCGCACCAATCGTGATGTGTTCATCGATATCCAGGAGGTGCACAAGCCTGAACTGGACGCACAACTGGTCTCGGAAGGCATAGCGCTGCAGTTGGAAAAGCGCGTTGGCTTCCGCCGGGCGATGCGTAAGTCAGTGGATTCGGCTCTGCGCTTTGGCTGCAAGGGCATTAAGGTTCGCGTCTCGGGCCGCCTGAATGGCAATGAAATCGCGCGGTCAGAATGGTATCTGCAGGGCCGTTTGCCGCTGCACACGCTGCGCGCCGACATTGATTTTGGTTTTTCTGAGGCACACACCACGTACGGGATTATCGGCGTGAAGACCTGGGTTTATAAGGGCGATATTTTGCCGCAGAAGAAACGCCAGCCAGAGCGTGCAGGCGCGGGAGCGTTTTGAGAAAAACGGCTTTTGGCCATCAGCTCTTGGCCTTTAGCGGGCGATTTAAAGACAGAGGCAGGTTGGTTTTAGCTAAGAGCCAAGAGCCAATGGCCAAGAGCGGCAAAAGGTCGCAACGAGTAATAAGGACTTGAATTTATGTTAATGCCGAAAAAAGTTAAGTACCGCAAACAGCAGCGCGGACGCATGCGCGGTAAAGCCTGGCGCGGAGGAGAGCTCTCCTTTGGCGATTTCGGGTTGAAGGTAATGGAGCCGGGCTGGATCACGGACCGCCAGATTGAAGCCAGTCGCGTGGCCATGACGCGTTTTGTAAAGCGCGGCGGCAAAATCTGGATCCGTCTGTTTCCGGATAAGCCAGTCACTAAGAAGCCGGCTGAAACCCGTATGGGTAAAGGCAAGGGCGCGCCGGACCATTGGGTTGCGGTGGTTCGTCCGGGCAAGATCCTGTTTGAGATGGAAGGTGTAGGCCGCTCAGATGCGCAGGAAGCGATGCGGCTGGCTTCCAACAAACTCGGGTTACGGACAAAGTTTGTGGCACGCGCGGATGCGCATTAAAAGCAGTGGTTAGTAATTAGCTATTAGTAATTAGCTTTGTGTCGTGCGGTAAGCAGTGTTGGCTGAAGGCTAAGAGCCCGATACTCGAAGGCCGGGCTGAAAGCTAAGAGCTAAAAATGACAGCTTAGGCTAAAGGCCAAGAGCTAACAAAAAAGAGAAGATAAAAGACATGGATGTCGAAAAACTTAGAAGTCTGACCGCCGCTGAACTGCAGCACCAGCAGCAGGAGCTCAACGACCAGCTTTTCCGCCTGAAGTTCCAGTTGAAAATGGGACAGACGGAGAGCCTGAACAAGATTCGCGGCCTGCGCAAAGACGTGGCCCGCACGCATACCGTGGCGCGCGAAAAGGAGCTGGGCCTGGTGATAGAGAGCCATCATCCCGCCGCGGCAGCCGCCGGCGATGCAACTACAGCCGCGAAGCCGAAAAAGGCCACTGGCAAGGGCGCAAAAAGGAAAGCCAAGCCGGTAGCCGCAGCCAAGAGTAAGACGGCCAAGAGCAAGACGGCCAAGGCAGCCAAGCCAGCGAAGAAAAAAGCCGCAACCGCCAAGAAGAGGAAGAAGTAAATGGCAGAGACAACCGCACAACACGTAAGCAAGCGTAATACCAAGATTGGACGCGTGGTTTCCACCAAGATGAGCAAGACGATCGTGGTGCAGGTGATCATGAAGCGGGCGCATCCGCTCTATCGCCGCGTCGTGGCCAAGTCAAAGAAGTTTTACGCGCACGATGAGACCAACACGGCGCACGTGGGCGACACGGTGGAAATTGAAGAGACGCGTCCCATGTCCAAGCTGAAGCGCTGGAGACTGAAGAACATTATCCAGAAGACCAAGCTGGTGGGAGAGGCGTCATTGGATTCGAAAACCGCTTAAGAGCCTGGATGTTGGATGCTGGATTTGCGCACTTGTGGCGGCGCAATTCGGCGGCCTGACGGGCCGAATCGCTGATGAACGAGATTGAGAAGGGGACAAAATTATGGCAGTCATGATGAGAAGCATTCTCGATGTGGCCGACAACAGCGGAGCGCGCCGGCTGCAGATGATCCTGCCGCTGGGCGGACACACCGGCTTGAACGCCAGCCTGGGTGATGTGATTACCGCTTCAGTCAAAGAAGCGTCACCGGACGGAACGGCCAAGAAGGGCACCGTGGTGAAGTGCGTGATTGTTCGCCAGCGTAAAGAGCATCGCCGGCGGGACGGGACCTATATTCGTTTTGACCAGAACGCGGCTGTGCTGATCAATGAAACGGGCGAGCCGGTGGGCACGCGCGTGTTTGGCCCGGTGGCCCGCGAGCTGCGCGAAAAGAAGTTTTTGAAGATTGTTTCTCTGGCGCCTGAGGTGCTGTAAGAGAGATACCAGATTAGGCAGGACCAGAATTTCGGCGGACAGCGGAGAAGGCTGACCCGCCCATGGGTTGAAGGCAGAAAATGCATACAAGAGTCGATATCAAGCGCAATGACACGGTGAAGATCATCACCGGACGCGACAAAGGCAAGCAGGGCCGCGTTCTCCGGGTTTTCCCGGCCACCAGCAAGGTGCTGGTGGAGCACGTGATGATGGTGAAGAAGAATGTGCGTCCGGACCAGCGCAAGAACATCAAGGGCGGAATTGCCGAGCAGGAATCTCCGATTTCCATCTCGAATGTGATGGTGGTATGCCCGAGTTGCGGCCCGTCGCGCATAGGGCACCAGAAGGAAGGCGACCGCAATGTGCGCGTCTGCCGCCGGTGCAATTCACCGCTGGACAAAAAATAAACTAACCCGCCGGGACAAAAAATCCTGGCGACGCCCTACGAACCGGTAACCACTCCGAAACCGTGGGAGAAAGAAACAGAGAAGCACATGGCAGACAAGGTCAAGGCAAGGCTGAAAGATAAATTCGAAAAAGAGATTGCGCCGGCGCTGGCCAAAGAGCTGGGCATGGCCAATCCGATGGCCGTTCCACGGCTGCACAAGATTGTGGTGAACATGGGCGTGGGTGAGGCGACGCAGAACACCAAGATGCTGGACCCGCTGGTCCGCGACCTGGGCGAAATCTGCGGACAGAAGCCGGTTGTGACCAAGGCCAAGAAATCCATTGCGGCATTCAAGGTGCGTGAAGGCATGGCGATTGGCGCCATGGTAACGCTGCGCGGGACCCGCATGTACGAGTTCATGGACCGCCTGATCAATGTGGCGCTGCCGCGCGTGCGCGATTTCCGCGGCGTCTCCACCAAGTCATTTGATGGCCGCGGCAATTACACGCTGGGCCTGCGTGACCAGTTGATCTTCCCGGAAATTGATTACTCGAAGGTCGACAAGTTGAAGGGCATGAACGTGACGATTGTGACCACGGCGCGCGACGACAACCAGGCGCGTGCGCTGCTCAAGAGTTTTGGAATGCCGTTTAGGCAATAAAGCATCCCTTAGCTATTGGCTATTAGCCTTTGGCTTTGCTTGAAAGACGCAGGCAGTGTTCGCTCAGTAAAGTTATTTGCAAAGTGTTGAGCGATATAAAGATTTGGATGTATTAAAGGCTAATAGCTAATAGCTAAAGGCCCGAAGCGATGGCCGGGAGGCCGAGCGAAGGAAAAGATGGCAACTACAGCAAAGATCGCCAAGACGAACAAGAAACCGAAGTTTTCCACCCAGCACCGCAACCGCTGCTCGATCTGTGGACGGCCGCGCGCTTTTCTGCGCAAGTTCGGCCTCTGCCGTTTGTGCTTCCGCGGACTGGCGCTGAAGGGTGAGATACCCGGGGTTATGAAGAGTTCCTGGTAAAGAAGTTTTTAGCTCTTGGCCATTAGCCCTTGGCTTGAGCGTCGCGCACGGAAGAGAAATGCCGGGCAAAGATGCTTGAGGGACCGAGGTAGAAAAGCCAGGAGCCAATAGCTAACGGCTTAAGGCCAATGGCTGGTTTCGCAGTACGTCACGGCAGGTTCTCCGGCAGGCCGGAGCAAACGGGTGACGATAAGAGGAGATAAACAAAGATGAGTTTGACCGATCCGGTCGCAGATTTGCTGGCGCGCATCCGCAATTCAATCCACGCGCGGCACCAGAAGCTCGATATTCCCGCTTCCAAGCTGAAGCTGGAGATTGCGCGCATATTGAAAGAAGAAGGCTACATCGCCAATTTCAAGGCGACGGAAGAAGAAGGCAGAAAGGTCCTGCGCGTTTACCTGAAGTACAGCCAGGACAATACGGCCGCTATCGCCAACCTGCAGCGCATCTCGCGGCCCGGCTGCCGCGTGTATGTGGGACGCAATGAGATTCCACGCGTGCTCGGCGGGCTGGGCATTAACATCCTGACGACTCCCAAGGGAGTGATGACAGGACGCCAGGCGCGCAAGCAGGGCCTGGGCGGTGAGATTCTCTGCGAAGTATGGTAGTTCGCGCGCGGCGCGCGAGCCTTTGGCCATTAGCTTTTAGCTCTTGGCTTGGGTGATGAAGACTTTAACGTTCTGGCCAAAAGCTAAGGGCCAAGAGCTTAGTGGAGTTATCAGCGTGGAATTCAGCCGCAAGCGGCTTGAAGGACTCGCTTTAAGAGAAGGGTTGACACTCAATGTCTCGTATCGGAAAGAAACCGATTCCACTCCCTGCGGGAGTGAAGTATGAAGTAAAGGGCAACACCGTCACTGTGAATGGTCCCAAGGGCCAGGTGCAGACGCATCTGCCTTCCGGCGTGGAATTGCAACAGACGGATGGGATTCTCCAGATTGTCCGCCAGGGTGACCAGTTTGCCGCAGTCCATGGATTGGCGCGCGCTCTGGTGAATAACGCCGTGGAAGGCGTGACCAAGGGCTGGAACCGCGAGCTGGAAATCGTCGGCATTGGTTATCGCGCGGAGTTGAAGGGCAAAAACACGGTGGTGTTTACGCTCGGCTATTCACATCCGATTGAGTTTCCGCTGCCCACGGGCGTCACGGTTGCCATTGATCCGAAGCAGACGCGGTTGACGGTAAGCGGCATCGACCGGCAGAAAGTCGGGCAGGTTTCAGCGGACATGCGCAGTTTGCGTCCACCGGACCCTTACAAGCAGAAGGGTGTGCGGTATGTGGGCGAGAAATTGAAGAAGAAGGTCGGCAAGACCGGAGCGAAATAAGAATTTTTGATCGTGGAGCCTAAGAGTTCTACGAAGCAAAGGAAAAAAGAAATGTTTGCAAATCCTTCAAAAGATATAACGCGCCGCAAGATCCATCAGCGGCTGCGCAACCGGCTGGCGGGATCGCCGGAGCGTCCGCGGCTGAATGTGTATCGCTCACTGAATCATATTTATGTTCAGGTGATTGATGACATGTCAGGAAACACGCTGGTTTCGGCCAGTACCGGGGGAAAGAAGTCCGGAAAAAAGACGGGCGGCAATGTGGCCAGCGCCAAGGAAATCGGCAAAATGATTGCGCAGAAGGCGCAGGAAAAAGGGATTAAGAAGGTCGTTTTTGATCGTGGCGGGTATCTCTACCACGGACGCATCAAGGCGCTGGCGGAAGCCGCGCGCGAAGCAGGTCTGGAGTTCTAAATACAATGGCGACACCAACGAAAAGAAAGCTCGATGCCGGTAATTACCAGTTGAAAGACCAGGTAGTTGCCATTAACCGCGTGACCAAGGTGGTCAAGGGCGGTAAAAATATGTCCTTCGCGGCACTGGTTGTGGTGGGTGATCCCGGCGCAGGCGTGGTGGGTTATGGTTCCGGCAAGGCCAAGGAAGTTCCGCAGGCCATCCGCAAGGGAATTGAATCAGCCAAGAAGAACCTGATTAAGGTGAACCTGACCAAGACTTCAGTCCCGCATGTGGCGCTGGGCACGTTTGGCTCCGGCCGCGTGCTGCTGAAGCCGGCCCCGGAAGGAACGGGCGTGATCGCGGGCGGCGCTGTGCGCGCGGTGATGACCTCAGTGGGCGTGCAGAATGTGTTGACCAAGTCGATTGGCTCGGCCAATCCGCATAACGTGATTAAGGCAACTTTTGATGCCTTGATGAAACTTCGCGACCGCCAGGACGTAGCAACATTACGCGGCAAGACTTTGCAGGAGCTGTAAGGCAATGACGGCACAGAAAAAAACAATTCAACTGAAATACGTGCGCTCCAAGATCTGCACGCCGGTCAAGCATAAGCTGGTGATCAAGGGGCTGGGCTTTACCCGGCTGAACCAGGTTGTGGTGCGGGAAGATACGCCTTCCATCCGTGGCATGGTGGCCAAGGTGCCGCATCTGGTGGAGATATTGGGAAAGTAAGAACTTAAAGATTGGGTAATCGGGAAATCGGGTAATCGGGCGATTGGAGCCCAGCCAGATGGAATGAGAGCGCGGTCCAAACAGGGAAACCGAGTAATCAGCCGCAGGGCCATCACAGCGGCGATTGCGTAAAAGGGAAATTAAAGTGCCGACGAATTTATCGAACTTACGACCGCCCAAGGGCGCGACCTCAAATAAAAAGCGCGTGGGCCGCGGCATGGGCAGCGGTATGGGCAAGACTTCAGCGCGCGGCCACAAGGGCCAGCGTTCACGCTCCGGTTCGCGCATGATGCGCGGTTTTGAAGGCGGCCAGATGCCGTTGCATCGCCGTTTGCCGAAGCGCGGCTTCACCAACATTTTCCGCGTGGAATATCAGGTTGTGAACCTGGACCGCCTGGTGGAAATCGGCGAGAAAAACATCACGCCAGAGTTGCTGGCGAAACACGGGCTTACCGGCAAAAACGATCTGGTGAAAGTCCTGGGCGATGGCGAACTGAAGATCGCACTGACGGTGCGGGCGCATAAGTTCTCCAAGAGCGCCGAGGAAAAAATCACCAAGGCGGGCGGCACGATTGAGCTGATTGGCGCCGCGGCAACGGCAGCGGGCGAGGTCAAGGGCAAGCCGGGAAAATTGCAGAGCAAGAACCCGGCAAAAGCCAAGAGCCCCAAAAAGTAAGACAATAGAACCAGAACTTCAAGAAACCAGAGAAGAAGTGAGCTAAATGCTGGAGAAACTGGCGAATATCTTTCGAGTACCGGACCTGCGGAAACGCGTGCTGTTTACGCTGGCCATGCTGGCTGTCTATCGCCTGGGTTCGCATATTCCCACGCCGGGCATTAATACGGACGCATTGCAGAAGGCGTTTGAGCAGCAGAGCGGCGGCTTGCTGGGATTTTATGACCTGTTCAGCGGCGGCAACCTGCGCCGGCTGACGATTTTTGCCCTGGGCATTATGCCGTATATCACGGCATCCATCATTCTTCAGCTGCTCACCGTGGTGTGGGAGCCGCTGGCCCGGCTGCAAAAAGAAGGCGACCTGGGGCGCAGAAAGATCACCCAGTGGACACGCTACCTGACGCTGGTGCTCTCCGTGCTGCAAAGCATGGGCATTGCGCTGACGCTGGAAGCGCAGAAATTTGTTATCAACCAGGGAATCGGCTTTGTGCTGATGACCATCATCACCCTGACCACCGGCAGTATTTTTATTATGTGGCTGGGCGAGCAGATTACGGAACGTGGCGTGGGCAACGGCATGTCTCTGCTGATATTTTCCGGCATTGTCGTGGGATTGCCGCGCGCGGTGATGGACCTGGCAACCAAGGCGAGGCAGCAGGCCTGGGGCAGCTTTACCGTTCCAATCCTGATTATCCTGGTCGCGGTGATGATTCTGGTGGTGGCGTTTATCGTATTCATGGAGCGCTCTGAGCGGCGCATTCCAGTGCAATACGCCAAGCGCGTGGTGGGACGCCGCATTATGGGCGGCCAGGCCACACACCTGCCATTGCGCGTGAACTCCGGCGGCGTGATGCCGGTGATTTTTGCGTCGTCACTGTTGAGCATCCCGCAGATGCTTACGCTCTCCAATGCATTTAAGCCCGGCACCACGCTGGAGCGGCTTTTTGGCCCGCTGCTGACGCAGATGAAATGGGGCGAGCCTCTGTACACGCTGCTGTATGCGGTGGGCATTATTTTCTTTGCCTATTTCTATGTATCGATCGTGTTCAATCCGTCCGACGTGGCGGACAACATGCGGAAATACGGCGGATTTATTCCCGGCATCCGGCCTGGACATCGCACGCGCGATTACATTAATGATGTGCTGACCCGCGTAACCCTGGTGGGCGCACTGTATTTGATTACCATCTCCGTGATTCCGGAGTGGATGATTGCCGGTATTCATCTGGACCATATCCCGTGGGTTGGGCCGCGCGTGTTTGCCAACTTTCCCACATGGATGCTGCATGGTCTGGGCGTGAACTTTTATTTCGGCGGAACATCGCTGTTGATTGTGGTAGGCGTAGCCATGGACACGGTAAACCAGATTGAGTCACAACTGGTGATGCGTCACTATGAGGGCTTCACTTCTCGTAGCGGCCGTGTGCGTGGGAGAAGGCTCTGGAACTAAGCGAATGCCGGCCAGCACCGCGAGTGACCCTATGAGTGCGAAGAACATCGCCGTAGGCCCGATCACCCTGCTGGGCGCTCCTGGAGCAGGCAAAGGCACACAGGCCAAGATGATTGCCGGGCATTACGGGATTCCCCATATCTCCACCGGGGACATTCTGCGGGAGAACGTGGCCTGGAACACCCTGCTGGGCAGCAAAGCCAAAGCAGTGATGGAACGGGGCGACCTGGTTTCAGACGATTTAGTGAACGATATGGTGGCGGAACGGCTGGACCAGCCGGATTGCGGGCGTGGGTTCATTCTGGATGGGTTTCCGCGGACGGTGGCGCAGGCCGAATGGCTGGATCGCGAGCTGGCCGCCAAGGGAAACCAGCCTCCGGCGGTTGTGATAAGCGTGGATGTCAGTTATAATCAATTACTGCAACGGCTTACGGGCCGCCGTAATTGTCCTGTCGATGGCAGAATTTATAACGTCTATCTCCAGCCGCCAAAAGAAGCCGGCGTGTGCGATGTTTGCGGTTCGCCGCTGGCCCAGCGCAAAGACGACCAGGAAGAAGTTATTTCTGAGCGTTTGAAAAATTATGAACGCCAGACCCTGCCCCTGGTTGAATTTTATCAACGGCAGGGACGGCTGCGTCATGTAAACGGAGAACTTCCGGTGGAGCAGGTAACGGCCACGATTTTCCGCGAAATTGAGGAATTTCGCAGCAACAAAAAGAATGATTAATTGCAAATCACAAGCTGAACTGGACAAGATGCGGCGCAGTGGACAGATTGTCCGGCAGGTGCTGGATGCAGTGAAGGCGCTGGTAGCTCCCGGTGTTTCCACCATGGACCTGGAAGTGGCCGCGGAAGAAAAGATCAAGGAACTTGGCGCCAAGCCGGCATTCAAGGGATATTGCGATTATCCCTGCGTGCTGTGCACGTCAGTGAACAATGAGATTATCCACGGCATTCCTTCAGAGAAACGGGTATTGAAGGAAGGCGATATTGTTTCCATTGATTGTGGCGTGGTGATGGATGGATATTACGGCGACTCGGCGATCACTGTGCCAGTGGGCAAGTCGCTGGCGCCAGAGTTGCAAAAGCTGCTGGATGTAACTGAGACCTCGCTCAAGAAAGCGATTGCCGAAGTAAGGCTGGGCAAAACGGTGGGCGATGTGGGAGCGGCAGTGCAGGAATACGTTGAGGCCAATGGCTTCAGTGTGGTGCGTGAGTTTGTGGGCCATGGTATTGGCACGCGGTTGCATGAAGATCCGCAGGTGCCGAATTTCGGTGTCCGCGGCCA
>FTHE01000129.1_pt1 | contig 9478 bp, 7 predicted proteins | sample 1640881 | NCBI WGS metagenome assembly FTHE01 (sample SAMEA3914788, study PRJEB12502) | metagenome | biome: forest; material: soil | place: Canada | collected 2011-07-03 | depth 0.1 m
AAATGTCTGCAGCGAAATAGACGATCAACACGAGCGCAACCACAGCTGCTACCGCAATCCCGATTGTTCTGGTCATCGCCGGGCTTTTATTGAGCCTCATTCCGGGAATCCCCCGGTTCGAGCTGAATCCTGATGTTGCTTTTCTGATTGTGCTTCCTCCGTTGCTCTTTTCTGGCGCATGGCTTACTTCATGGCGGGATTTTGTTCACAATCTGCTTAGCATCTCATTTCTTGCTTTTGGTTTGGTGACGTTCACTGTTCTTGGCGTTGCGGCGGCAGCTCATTTTGCCTTTCCCGGATTTGACTGGCGGCTGGGAATAGTTTTAGGCGCAGTGGTTGCCACCACAGATGCAATTGCCGCTACGGCGATTGCCAAGCGCATTGGCCTGCCCCAGCGGGTGGTGGATGTTCTTGAAGGCGAGAGCCTGCTAAACGACGCAACCGGCTTGCTGGCTTTAGAGTTTGGACTGGCAATTGTTGTTGCCGGGCAGACGCCTACGGTTTCTTCAGGATTTTTGCGGCTCATCTACCTGACTGTCGCAGGCATTGCCGTGGGATTAGTGATCGGCGGCCTGGTTCATTGGATTGAGCACCACATTGATGATGGTCCCATTGAAATCACCATCAGCATCATGGTGCCTTATGCGGCCTATATGGCGGCGGAAGCGATTCATGCTTCCGGCGTTCTGGCTGTGGTTGCTTGCGGACTTTATCTGGGGCGCGCCAGCGCACATTTTTTCTCGCCGGCGGTTAGAATTCAGGCAAATGCGGTTTGGAGTGTTTTCACATTCATCCTCAACGGATTTGTTTTTGTATTAATTGGTTTGCAACTTCCCATTGTTCGCGACGGAATAAAGAATTACAGCTCCAGCGAACTGCTGCTGTATGGCGGCCTTTTTAGTGCGCTGGTTATTATCTTGCGCCTGATGTGGGTTTTTCCCGGCGCGCATTTGTCATACTGGATTCGCAGACATGTTTTTCATCAGACTGAACCACCGCCGCCGACGCGCCAGATCTTTGTCGCAGGCTGGACAGGCATGCGCGGCGTAATCGCACTGGCCGCTGCTCTGTCTCTGCCGGAAACACTGGCCGATGGCAGTCCGTTTCCTCAACGCAATCTGATCATTTTTCTCACGTTCGCCGTGATTCTGGTCACCCTGGTGCTGCAGGGGCTCACTCTTCCGGCACTGATCCGTGCCTTGGGGCTGGCAGGCGCTTCCGGCCCGAACTGCGAAGAGACAGAGGCGCGTCGCATTATGGCCCAGGCAGCTTTAGAGCAACTGGAAAAGGCCAGCAAAGAGATCGAAGGGGACCCAGCGCGACTTTATGAGGACTTGAAAGAGCACTACCGTCTTCGCCTCTCTGCTTTGCCGCATGAAGGTGACGGCGATGCGGGCTCTGATCCTGAGGCCTACTCAAGGTTCCTGGCGCTTTCTCTTGAACTAGTACAGGTGGAGCGCGAAACTGCCGTGAAATTACGCAACAATGGACGCATCAACGACGAAGTATTGCGCCAGCTCTTGCAGGAACTGGATTTGAGCGAGACGCGCTATCGCGTGGTGGCATGATGTCCATGGGCCCTATATAAGGTCCAACTGATATGCACATGGAAAGCTCCTCTTTTCGCAACCTCGTCCTGATCTACTCCGCCGCATGGCTGCGGTCATTTGGTATTGGGCTATTGGGCGTGGTGTTGGGCGTATTTCTCTTTCGCCAGGGCTTTTCTTCAACCGCAATTGGTTTGGTCATTGCCGCTGGGATAGCAGGCTCGGCGTGCGGCACGGTATTTATCACGTTTCAGGCAGATCGTCTGGGCCGCAGACGGACTCTTTTTCTCCTCTCGCTTCTGACTGCTGCGGGCGTAATTCCGCTCGTCTTTCATTTTAATTTCACGCATTTGAATTTGCCGGCGCTGCTGGCGTTTGCTTTTTTCGGAATGCTCAATGGTATGGGCACGGACAGGAGTCCGGCATTCGCTCTGGAGCAAGCGACAATTCCTGGACTGGTGGCTGACCAAAAACGTACGTGGGCGCTGGCATGGTACAGCGTGGTGCTCGATGCCAGCGGAGCTCTGGGTGCATTGGCCGCGGGATTGCCACTTCTTGCGCAACGATGGTGGAACGTTGATCTTGCGGGGGCGTATCGCGCTTTATTTATTGGATACGCGGCGATCAACGTTCTAAGCGCGGTGTTCTATTTGTTCCTGTCATCACAAGTTGAAGTTGCGCCGCTCGGCTTGCCTATGGCTGCCAAGACTAAGGTGTCGCAGGAAACAAAATCCATTGTCGCGCGCCTTTCAGCGTTATTTGCGATTGATGCTTTTGGCGGTGGTTTCCTTACGGATGCTTTGGTTTCTTACTGGTTCTTTCGGCGATTCGGCCTTGCGGAAAGCCAGCTTGCGCTGCTCTTTTTTGTCGTACACATTCTGAATGCGCTTTCTCATCTGGGGGCTGCGTGGCTGGCGAAACGGATTGGACTCATCAAGACCATGATCTTTACTCACCTGCCCTCGAGCATCTTCTTGATTGCTTCTGCATTCATGCCTTCGGCCAAGTGGGCGGTTGTGCTATTTCTGCTGCGTGAATCGTTGGTAGAAATGGACGTGCCGACGCGCCAATCTTACGTTGCGGCTGTGGTCCAGCCGGCAGAGCGGACTTTTGCCGCCGGCGTGACCAATCTTGTGCGCAATACCGCCTGGGCGGCAGCTTCAGCAGTAGCAGGTGTATTTATGCAGCAAGTTGCGTTTGCTGCGCCACTTTTGCTGGGCGGCGGATTAAAAATCATCTATGACGGCTTGCTGTGGCGTGCCTTCCGCCACGTGGCTCCGCCAGAAGAACGAAAAGCCTAACTGGTTTTCACTCCCGAGGGGTCTTGCATGTCGCGCAGCAAGGCGTGAATCTGCTCCAGACGTTCTTCCGTTGCAAGCGCCAGCACGCTGTTTTTGTGGCTCATCAGGATCAACTTTACTGAAACCATAAAAACTCCGGCTTCCAAAAGAAGATCATGTGTCAGGCCTTTGATCACCAATGCGATCACGAACAGAACAAGAGTGATCGCAATGACCAGAATCGACCAGAAATCAAAGTGCCTGCGCATAGTGGTCTCCTTAGCGATTAAAGGGGAACTCATTGATCCAATGAAAACCGCGGTCTTGCAGCAGATATTTGCCATCCAGATGATGAAGCGTAAGGTGGATTTTCTGTGCGCCAGCGGAGCCATCCGCGACCATGGTTTGCTGAGTGGGAAGCTGATAAGTCAACAGTGCCTTCCATGCGGGATCGCTGCGTTTGGTCAGCTCAATGGTTTTTTTGCCTGTGTCCATTTTCGCTCCAAAGCGGAGCAGCTTACCGTCCATGCCCTGGATAGTAAGACCGGTGCTAAAGTCGAAAATTATCTTTTGCCAGCGAAACTCATCGGTGAGCAGAGGAGGACGCACTTGGCCGTCTAACGAAAATTCATCAACGCCCCATGCTCCATAAAGAGGTGGCTTTGCAGCGAAATCTCCTGATGTGAAACTCTTTAGCTGCTGGTGGGAGGTGTACAAGGTATACCCGCTAAAAAACAAGACCAGAGCAATCTGGCCGATCAAAAGACTAGTGTTTACCCAGGCTCGATGGAAACGCAATTCCGCAGGTTTGGGATCGGTGGCGCGGTTGAAGATAAAGAAACTGCCCAAACGCCGCAACTCAGGCAAGAGTAAAAATACGGCGAGCATGAGCAAATGCAAAGAATAGAGCTTAACGGGCACGTCATAGCTCATATTCAAAATAAAGACATTTGTCATTGCGGCGACGCCTATGAGCGCCCCCAATGTCACCAGTCTGGGGACAAACAAGAGAATTCCGCCCAGCATTTCCACTGAACCGGCAAAGATCGTGTACGCCTTGGAGGCGCCCATGAAGGTCCAAAGAATGCCCATGGGTGAGGTATCACCGTAAGTTTCCAGATAGCGCCATTGAAATAAAGGCGGAAACTGTGACGGGATCACTTTATAACCGCCGTACGTAAGCAGTACAGTTCCAAGTGAAAGGCGGATGTAAAACCTGAGCCACTCGTGAAGACGGGTATAACTCTTCCGCTTGCGATCCAGTAAAGACCATGCTGCGGTGGCGATGGCGGAAAGCACTACAAAGCAGAGGACCTTTACATAATCGTACGTGGTGTCGCCGCTTCCATTCGAAAAAATTGTGATTGGCTGCGCCAAATGCAGAACGTGCTGCGCCACCCAGGGAACAAGCTTATGCCACAGGAGTTCATACCATTCGGCGGGCTTTTCTGTGTAGGGAAGTACGCCAATAGGAAACGGAAAGCAATATAGTCCAAAGTATGAAAACGCAAAGCGGAAGGCAATCTTCATCACGGAGTTCCACTGGACGTTAGCTTGCATGGCGGGAGCAGAGAGCACGGTTGGTGACTCCGGCAGCGTTGTCAGTTCCAATTGTGGCGGCATGCACTTCTCCTGGTAATGCGAGCCCGTTTCTCTGTCTGGACAAAAGAACCTGGGGTCTAGGTTTAGAGCATTTTCGCTTGCCCTGAAGCCAGACACAATAGGATTCGTGCTTTAGACTGCACTGCTATCACCAATGTCAACGGGTATGCCCATGAGAAAAGCGGCTGCCGCTGGACTCATAATAAAAAGCAGCCTATCTTTTATTGATCATGCGAACCTGGCCGATCGTCCTCTTGTTTTTGGGAATTGTAGTTTCAAATGGATTGCAAGCACAGACTTCAGAACCACCTATTCCTGTCTTCCGTATTGACGTGCATGCGGTGTTGGTGGATGCACAGGTGCTGAGCAAGAAGACGCGGCAGCCCATACGCAACCTTAAACCTGCGGATTTTGAAATCTATGAAGACAACGCGCGGCAGAAGATCACCGCATTCGACCAGGATACGCGCCCCCTTTCTATCATTCTGTTGTTCGACCTGACAGACAGCGTACGACCCGTATTGAAGGCCCTGGCAGAAGGTGCAATGGAGGCATTACAACACCTGAAGCCGGAGGATGAAGTCACAGTCATGGTGTATGCCGCGTCAGCGCAGGTGCTGCAGGAAGCAACCACGGACCGAGCGCTGGCGGTGGCCGCAATTGAAAAGGCCAGTCATATGGAGAGCGATGAAGCAGCTTTTTTCAATGAGGGTATTTTTAGAGCGTCACAAGAGCTGGCAAAAGGAAAAAGCATGCCCCGCCGGGTGATTATCTGGCTCACGGACGACGTCCCTAATGTCCCATCAGAGAATGCTGTGCCCCTGCGTTACCGGAGAAGCTTGAACGGCGCAATGCCACACTCACAAAAGGAAACCATGCAGGAACTTTCGCGAGGCAGCGTAACGGTATGCTCCTTATTGAAACAAAGCGATCAATCAATAAGCGGCGAAGCGGGGTTAAGGGCGCATCCGGCGGAACGCATGCTTCATCCTCCGGGTGAGGTTTATAGGTATGCCGAAATGACCGGCGGACAGGTAATTGAATTCAAGAAGAAGGAGCTAAAAGACAAGTTGGCGCTGATGATTGACGATCTACGGATGCGTTACAGCCTGGAATACCACCAGTCCGCGCAGAAACCCAAAGGCAAGTACTGTTCGATCAAGGTAAAACTGACGCCTGAAGCGAGGCAAATGGTTGGGAATGTGATTGTGGAAGCCCGACAGGGCTATTACCGTTAGCAGTCCCGCCGGAGACTCCTAGCTTGCAACCCGCGCTTTGCGGTGCGGCTTAGGCCGGCGAGCGCATTCCTGCTGGTGATGTGAGAAGCCGTGGAAAGCCTCGAGCGGGTCAGTAGTGGAAAAATCCATACCACACCGTGAGCAGTAAAAGCCTGCTCCGCCGGACTTGGTGCGTTTGTACACTAAGGTCGGACCGGTCACCGGACTTGGCGGAAGTTCTCTCAAATAAGAAGGGGTTCCTTGTGGAATTGTACGCCTGGATTTCCATAGGGCCAGTGAAATCGTAAGTAGAAGGTGCTTATTCTTATATCACTCTGGGGTTTGTTAGCCCTTTAGTTTCAACACGAAAGGCATGGTCTGGGGGAACAAAACGAAGGATGCAATTTTTTGATCAGTGTGATACCTTAGAGGCGCGTTAGAAAAGGAATTGTTGATTCTTCTGCAAGAGCCTCTGCTACCTGCCGAAACTCGATAAGTCTTTCCAGCGTCAAAAAAAAAATCAACATTAGGAAAAAGCAAAATGGAACAAGGAACAGTTAAGTGGTTCAACGCCGCAAAAGGATTTGGTTTTATCTCACGCCAAAACGGGGAAGATGTATTCGTGCATTTCTCCGCAATCCAGTCAGACGGATACCGTAGCCTGCAAGATGGCCAGGCGGTTGAATTCACTGTGACCAAAGGAAAGAAGGGTTGGCAGGCAGAGAACGTTCGCGCTCTCTAGTCCCAACAATTTCTAATAAAAGGCGGCTTCGGCCGCCTTTTATTGTTTTTATAGTAAGCTCCGCCATGGAAGCTTCAGTCTTTGCCGCCGGGCACCTTATTCAGCCCGTAGAGTGGCAGCAGGATCGATTCGGGCAATCCGCCTGGTAGGTAGGAATGTGGCCAATAGTGCGGCAACAATCAGGAGCGCCAGTACGGCAGAGAATGTGGCAGGATCGTAGGGTTTCACGCCGTACAGCTCGCTCTTGATCAGTCGCAGAGAGATTGCCGACAGGACCAATCCGCCAATCATTCCTGAAAATACTGCCATTACACCTGATTTGCCAATCTCCAGCATTGCCTGGTGAGTACTTGATCCCAAGGCCATCCGGATCCCGATCTCACGCGTTCGCTGCGCCACCATGTTGGAAACGAGACCATATACACCGACCAGAGAAAGCAGCAAGGCCAATGAAGCTAGCACGCCGAGCAAAACCACTTCAAAACTTTGCTGCCGCAGAGCCAGGGCCTGGAGATCGCCCATTCGGTGGAAGCTGGCAATTGGCAATGACGGATCAACTTCTGCCATGGCTTTTTGCATGCTTTCAGCAAGGCCCACGACCGGGCCCTGAGTACGTACTATCCAGCTTGGCTGAAACCAGACATGGACAATGCTGAGAAAGGCCTGATCTACCTGTGCTGCCGGAATGTAATAAGTGACTTCGCTCGCTAAAGGCGCTGAGACCAGTCCAGGCTTTTTGGTTATATCGCCTACCACGCCAACGATCAGGAAGGTGTCATGGCCAGAGGCGATATGTCGCCCCACTACGTCAGTCTTGCCCATGAATTTTCGAGCGAAAGATTCATTGACGATTGCCACCTGTTGAGAATTGGCAGTATCAGACTCATTGAATGTTCGTCCGACCAGCAATGGAATATGTAGAGCACTAAAATATTCCGGGGTCACATACGCTGAGCTGGAAGACTGGACTTCTCTGGTTTCCGGCCCATCCATGATATGAAAGCCATTGTTGAGTCCGCGTTCAAAGGGCAGATTCAGACCTACGGCCGCCGATTCGACGCCAGGAATCCGTTTCATGGCGGCCATGCTCCGCTGCAACAGCTTCTGGAATTGGTGGGCATCGTGATATCTGGCGTCATCAAGCGACACCTGGGCCGTCATCACGTTGGCTGAATCAAAGCCTGGCGGCAGCGTTTGCAGATGAACGAGAGTGCGCACGAGTAATCCCGCGCCCGCCAGCAAAACCACAGTGAGCATGACTTCTCCCGCAATCAACCCCTGGCGCAAGCGACCATGGCTAGTCGCTGTCCTGGAAGCCGTTGCCATTGAGGCGCGAATCTCAGCCCGTCGAATCTCCAATGCAGGCAACCCCCCGATCAGGAGGTTTGTTGCCAGAGAAATCAGTAAAGCGAAAAGCAGAGTTCGGTAGTCCATTGCAAGCCCGCCGATAGGCAAGATCTCCGGCGGAATAGCGTGTACCAAAAAACCTATGCTGGCTGCTGCCAATGAAACGCCTAGCACTCCACCTGCCAGAGAAAGAAGCAAAGGCTCCATCATAAGCTGGCGAAAGATGGATGCTTTTGTTGCGCCCAAAGCAAGCCGGATGGAGAGCTCTCCGCTTCGGCGCATTACGCGGACCAGCATAAGTCCGGCCAGATTGGCGCATGCGATTAAAAGAATCAGACTTACCGCTGACATCAAGATGAACACAGGAGTACGTGCGTCGCTGGCTAGCGCTTGTTGCAGAGGATGCGCAACAAGCCGTTCGTCACTCTTGGGATATTCCTTTTTGAATTCTTCAAATAATGCCGGGTGAAGAAGAGATAATTCAGTATCTACCTGGCTCCAGGTGGCATTCGGCTTTAAACGAAAAACAATATGGTAGTTATCACCTTCGCCTTCTCCATTGCGGCTCGGCTGGAGAGGAGTCCAAATATCTGCCGGGGAGGTTGTGTAGATATTGGCCGGCATTACGCCGATAACTGTATGCGGCTCTCCTTTGAGCAGGATCGATTTGCCAACAATGGAGCGATCCGAAAAAAACAAAGACTTCCAGGTCTCAAAGCTAACAAGGGCTACTTTGGCAGATCCCGGCCTGTCCTCTTCGGAAATAAACGTGCGGCCCAGGATGGGGCGAATGCCAAGGACCTCAAAATACCCCGCTGAGACCCGTTGGTTCTGCACATTTCTTGCCAGGGAATTGGTTTGCAGGTTTACGCCGTTCGCGCCATAAGAATAAACGGCTGCCTGAACGGCATTTACATTGTCGCGAACAAGTTCCCAGGTCTCGCCATCCTGTCCAGTGTCGTCTTCAGGAATGACATGGCCTTTTGGGTCGGCCAGTCCTTTGTGCCGAATGAGTGATGCCAATTGTTGCGGCTCGGCATAGGGCAGCGGACGTATCAGCAGGGCATTCAACATGCTAAAAGCTGCAGTGTTGGCGCCAATTGCCAGGCTTAATGTTATGAGGACTGTGAGGGTAAAACCCGGATTGCGGCGCAATTGACGAAGAGCATATTTGGCATCGCGCAAAATAGCTTCCAGAGTGGCCCACTGCCAGACTTCACGGCTATGCTCCTCAATTAGCATAAGGTTTCCTACCTCACGACGGGCGGTAATCGTGGCATCTTCGCGGGAAAATCCTCTCGCAACCAAATCTTCAATTTTTTCTTGAAGATGTTCCGCCAGCTCATTCTGGATATTGTTGTATTCCTGCTTGCGCGAGATGAGTTGTTTGAGCCAGTTCACTGCATTCACCTGCTTTATTTTGCCGGCGCCAGAACACGGGTTACGCCTTTCAACATTCGTTCAAATCGGGAGACTTCTGTCTCCACGTGTTTACGGCCAGCGGGAGTAAGTTGGTAGGTGCGAACGCGACGATTCGTGGCAGATATCCCCCACTCCGCCTTAAGCCATCCAGCTTTGAGCATGCGTTGCAATGCGGGATACAAAGAGCCTTCTTCCACCTGTAGCAAATCGTCGGATGTCTGCTTGATGTGCTGGGCCAGAGCATAGCCGTGTAATGGCTTGCTTTTCAGCGTCTGGAGGATCATCAGTTCCAGTGCTCCGGGAAACAGATCGCGTTGGTCA